>Ga0207933_1000548_pt1 | contig 35812 bp, 38 predicted proteins | sample NGESurdeep092012_4_FD_184488 | JGI IMG/M metagenome (GOLD analysis project Ga0207933, IMG submission 184488) | Arctic peat soil microbial communities from Barrow, Alaska - NGEE Surface sample F53-3 deep-092012 (SPAdes) | ecosystem: Environmental > Terrestrial > Soil > Wetlands > Peat ... | reverse complement strand
ATTCATGGGCCGAGCCTCCTCAGTTTGTTTTGGTTCTTGCTGGAACCCAATTCAACCTATCAGAGGCTTGGCTCTTTTTCGCTTTTCAGCCCTGCTTCACCTACTCCGCTAATTTGGACAGCAATGGGTTAGACCCTACTGTTCAGGATCAGATCTCAATGATGATTCAAGGCTGGAGCCCCGGAGATACATCATCGATTTCAGTGAGTGTTCGCTCGAAGAAACGAAGCTCTACCCGGAGCTCATTGACATTGTCGAGAGGAACGTACGTCCGGGAAGGATGCTTCTAAAGCGCAAAACGTATCGAGATCGCTGGTGGCAGTTTACAGAACCGCAGATTGCCCTCTTCCGACGCGTCCGTCAGTTGGCTCGTGTTCTCGCTGTTTCTCGAGTCTCGAAATACTTCGCTTTTGAGTTTGTTCGAACTGATGCAGTGTATTCCGACAAGGTAGTGGTGTTCGTGTCGGACAAGTGGGAGGATTTTGCTGTTCTGAACTCCAGCTTGCACCAGTGTTGGGCATTGCGATATGGCGCGACTCATGGCGACGGAGGCACACCTAATTACAAGCCAACTGAATGCGGAAGTACTTTCCCTTTCCCAAAGTCGCCCTTAGCGCTCGCTGCAATTGGCGAGCAGTACGGTGCGTTACGTCGGCAGATGATGATCGAGATGGATGAAGGGCTGACGAAGTTCTACAATCGGTTTCATTGTCAGCGCGAAACGAGCAGGGATCTGGATCGAATCCGTGCCCTTCAGACGCAAATTGATCATGAATTGATTGCTGCATACAAGTGGACGATTGACCTTGGTCACGGGTTTTACGAGACCAAGCACGGGATCAGGTACACCATCTCTGAATCGGCACGGCGCGATATTCTTGCTCGATTGCTTGTTCTCAATCACGAACTCTACGCGCAAGAGCAAGCAACGCTTCGGTCTATGACAAAACCGAAATACCGGCTGCGAAGTTCTAGTTCGACTCAGCCTGCCCTATTCTGAGGAATCCAGCCCATGTCCACCGCGCCGCTACGCCAAGAACTCGAAGACCTGATCCGCCGCGACCTGCTCGGTCCCGCTGGCGGCAACAAAGAGGTTATCACCGAATCGACGGTACGGGACCGCTACCTCCTCGGAATGCTCGGACCATTGAAAATGGCCGATCCCGAAGAAGAGCCGTTTGAAGAACTCGCCGACTCGACAGAAGACACCCTGGAAGAAGGCACAGCCGAACCATCGACGCCACCGAAGCGCAGTGTCGCCCCCTCCACTTTCGGCCTGAGCTTTTGCCTCGATCTCGCGGCGGACTCCTTTCAGGCCGAGGCAAGCTGGGGGCAGTATCTCCGGGAAAAAGATCCGGACGGCAAGACGGTCTGGCAGCGGTATCCGCGCGGTTCCGGCAAGACGATTCCGATTGTCGAAGGCGAGATCCCGGAATGGGCGCCGGATGCCGAGAGTCCTACAGTGTTCGTCCGCGGCCGAATCCGCAAACGCCCGAACCACTGGAGCGTTACGCTTTTTCTCTCGAACGAACAGGACGAAGGCCGTCCGAAGGACATGTACTGGTTGTTTCAGGCGGGATTGCGAGTCCATGGCCAACTGACGCGCCGGCCGGGAGAAGGGCACGTTTCCACGCTCGACGAGGTCTCCCGTATGGAGGACCGGACCAACGAGATGCTTTACCGTCGCGAACTGGAATTCGCGCGGGGGCACGGGATAAGTGTGGATTGGACGCTTGCGGAGGAGCGCTGGGATCGCGCTACTGAAGTGTGGACAACCGCGCTACCGAAAGCCGTGGTTCGGTCGGTCGATCAGCCCAATGTCTCGGGCTTGATCACGGACATGAAGGAACTGGCCGAGAGCGCGGACGCCGAGCTTTCGGTCAAATTGCAGCCGCTCGTTGACACCTACGCGGAGTGGATTGCCGATCTGGACGACCGCCGGAAGAACGAGGCCGATCTCCAAGCGTACGCCGACGCCGCGGAAAACGCGGTGGCGAAGGGCGAGGAAGTGCTGAAGCGCCTTAAGGAAGGAATCGCGGTTTTGGACTCCAGCGCCGACGCGCGTGATGCGTTCCGCTTCGCGAACGAAGCGATGTGGCGGCAGCGTGTCCGGTCTGTTTGGATCGAACAGAAGAAAGCGCAGCCCAATCTCGCTCTTGCCGAGGTGGACATCCCGAAGAACCGAAGTTGGCGCGCTTTTCAGCTCGCGTTTCTGCTCTTGAATCTTCCGGCCTTGACCAGTCTCGATCACCCGGACCGGGAATGTGGCCCGTTTGCTGGTGCCGACCTCCTCTGGTTTCCCACCGGTGGCGGAAAGACGGAAGCATACCTCGGTCTCGCGGCGTTCGCGATTGGGATACGCCGGCTCCAGAAGAATCTCGGTGGACGCGACGGGGAGCACGGTCTCGCCGTTTTGATGCGCTACACGCTCCGCCTGTTGACGCTACAGCAGTTCCAGCGTGCGGCAACCTTGATCTGCGCCTGCGAGCAAATCCGGCTGGGTAACAAGGAGCAATGGGGAGAGGCGCCATTCCGGCTCGGGCTGTGGGTCGGACGCAAAACGACGCCGAACAAAACGAGTCAGTCCGCCGAAGTCATCGAAGCGCTCAAGAGCTCGAAACGGCCGATTTTCGGCCAGGGCACTCCGCACCAGTTTCCGTTCTGCCCCTGGTGTGGTGCCGCTATCGATCCGGGAAAGCATATCGTCGTGGAGCCGTATCCGGCGGGACGGGCACGCACGCTGATCTATTGTGGTGACTCGCTTGGTCAATGCGAATTCTCGCGGCGGCAGTCTCCTGACGAGGGGCTCCCGCTGCTGGTTGTCGACGAAGAGATCTACCGCTTGCCCCCGGCCATGATGATCGCGACAGTCGATAAGTTTGCGCAGATGGCGTGGCAGGGGCAGGTTCAAACGCTCTTCGGACAGGTGAACGGATTTTGCCCGCGCCACGGGTTCCGGTCGCCGGAACTCGAAGATACGAACTCACATCAGGCGTCTGGAAAATATCCGCCAGTTGCCACTCAGCCCCACGGGCTGCTTCGGCCGCCCGACCTGATCATTCAGGACGAGTTGCACCTAATCAGCGGCCCGCTGGGCAGTCTGGTGGGGATTTACGAAGGCGCGATTGACCACCTGGCGACGTGGGAAGTGAACGGGAAGAAGGTGCGGCCGAAGGTCATCGCCTCAACGGCCACGGTTCGGCGCGCGCAGGCGCAGGTTTCCGCATTGTTCAATCGCAGCGTTCGGGTATTCCCGCCGCCGGGACTGGAAGCGGGCGCGAACTTCTTCTCGAGAGAACTTCCAGTTAGCGACGCGGCACCGGGTCGGTTATACATCGGCCTTTGCGCTCCGGGACGGCGGATCAAGGGTTCTTTGATCCGGGTGTATGTGGCCGCTTTGGCCGCGGGCCAGACGCTGTATGAGAAGTACGGCGACGCGGTGGACAGCTTCCTCACTGCGGTTGGCTATTTCAGCTCGCTGCGGGAACTCGGCGGCATGCGTCGGCTAGTGGATGACGACGTTCGTTCGCGTCTGACGCAGGTGGAGAAGCGCGGCTTAAAGAAGAGAAACCTGCGCTTGCCCACGGCAGTTGAGGAACTGACGTCGCGGAAGTCGGCAACGGATATCCCGAGTCTGCTGGAGCGGATGAAGCAGAAGTTCCCACCCCTCGGGCAGAAGGCGACGCAAACGCCGCTTGATGTTCTGCTTGCCACCAACATGATTTCGGTCGGCGTAGATGTGGGCCGGCTCGGACTCATGGTTGTCGCGGGGCAACCAAAATCGACCGCCGAGTATATCCAGGCGACGAGTCGCGTGGGCCGATCCAGTCCGGGTCTGGTGCTGACGGTTTACAACTGGGCGCGGCCTCGGGACCTCTCGCATTTTGAAGGCTTCCGGCATTATCACGCGACGTTCTACCGGCAGGTAGAGGCTCTCAGCGTGACCCCATACTCGACCGGCGCTATAGACAGGGCTCTGACGGGGGTGATGATCAGCGCGATCCGGCAGGCATCCTTTGACCTCAACCGCAACGTGGATGCTCAATCGATGCAGGTCGCGAATCAGGCCGTCCAGGCTGCCCTCGCGTTTCTGCCGGTCCGAGCAGCGGAGGCGGGCATTGGGGGTCCGGCACTCCAGAGTTTTGTGGACACGGCCATTCAACAGCGCCTCGGAAAGTGGTGGCAGCGCGCGAGGAAGATGACCGGGGGCGCTCGTCTCGGATATCAGGACGGGCGAGACGGTGTAACTACTGCGCTGCTCAAGATGCCCGGTACCGCTGAATGGACGGACTTCACAGTGCTGAATTCCCTTCGAGACGTGGAACCGGAGGCGGACTTCGTATTTAACGATGACGGTATGGACGCGGCGGAGGCGACCCAATGAGCGGAAGCGTTGTTGGATCAGTTCGGCCCACGCAGTTGATTTCGACCTTCGGCATCGGGTCGGCGGTGGATCTGCCGCAGATTTCGGTTATTGTGATGGGGCTCGATGAATGGCCAATCGGAGAGATGCTGGAAATCCGCGAAGACCGACTACTTCGGGTTGTCCGTCAGGTTCTGGGTTCACAGGTCAGGCAATTGAAGGCGGCCCCTGTCAAGGACGATGACGACATTAAGCGGCCCTTCTGGAAGAGCGGCAAGCCGCCTGAAGGCGTACCTGTCGCGGCGTTTCCGCGATGGCTGGTCTGCACCCAATGTCGTCTGCTCGCGCCCATCCGCTCAGGGCTGTTTGAATTCAAATATGACCAGGTGAGGCCAGAACGATCACGCTTCATTCACAAGAATTGCCCACGGTTGCCTAATCCTCCGGCGATCCCGGCGCGTTTTCTGCTGGCCTGTGAAAACGGTCATCTCGACGATTTTCCATGGCATGAGTATCTTCATGGAACGATTCCATGCAGCGGCCCGCTCGAACTTCGCGATGTCGGAGCAAGCGGCGAAGCGGCCGACATTATGTTGTTCTGCCGCGCCTGCAACGAGATGAAGCCAATGGCACCCGCGTTCTCCGAGGAAGGAAAGGCGTCAATGCCGTTATGCCGAGGCTGGCATCCGCACCTACGTGTCGCGGCGCCGGAACCCTGCATCCGCCAGCCGCGACCTATTGGTCTCGGTGCGACGAACATGTGGTTCGGGAATACGCTGTCAGCGCTGTCCATTCCAACTTCCACAGACCCGTTGGAACAGCTGGTTGAGCAGGATCTCGCGAGCTTGTTTGAAGAGGCGCAAACGGAGCGCGAAATCATGTTCGCGCGTAAGGGCGTGGAGAAATACGATCCATACTCGGATGCCCAGATCTGGGAAGTCGTCCAGAAACTGCGAGCCGATGTCCTCAAAGAGGTACTCAGCCCAAAGGATCTTAAGGTACCGGAATGGCGACTGTTCTCTCAGCCGGACCCGAAGAAGAACAGTCCGAATCTGCGACTCCGAATCGAACCGCCGCCGGCGAAGTATGCCAAGTGGATTGAAGGCGTTGTTCTGATTGATCGTTTGCGTGAAGTGCGGGCACTGGTTGGTTTTTCGCGGCTGGAGGCGGCCGGAGAAGACTCGCCCACGCAACTGGTTCCGTTGCGGCGAGGCCCTGCCGCTTGGGTTCCCGCGGCTGAGGTGCGGGGCGAGGGGTTGTTCCTTCGTATCGCTGAAAGCGAACTTTCCGCATGGGTCAGCAAAACGGGAAAGCTCAGTGGGCAGTTCTTTGCCGCTCATAAGAAATGGCGCGCGCAACGCGGCCTCGAACCCACCGGTGGCTTCCCCGGATTGCGGTACGTTCTGCTTCACTCGCTTGCTCACGCTTTAATCCGCCAGTTCTCCATCGAATGTGGATACGCGGCCGCGAGCCTGCGGGAAAGGATCTACTCGGCTGGACCCGAGGAAGGCGAAGCAATGGCCGGTATTCTGATTTATACGGCGGCGCCCGACAGTGAAGGCACGTTGGGTGGCCTTGTTTCGCTCGGCCAGACGGCCATTCTGGAGCAGCATCTCGACCAGGCTTTGGAATCTCTGGAGATCTGCTCTTCCGACCCACTGTGCGCAGAGGCGCAGCCAGAACTGGAGTACACATCGTTGCGAGGGTCGGCCTGCCACACTTGCCTGTTCTTGCCAGAGACGTCATGCGAACGCGGGAACCGGTATCTTGATAGATCCGTTGTCATTCCGACAATGGAGAAATCGGACGTTGCGTTCTTCCGGCCATGAATGCGGCAGAGGCAAGTTTGAGGTTGGTCGAGGAGCTTCCCGAAAGTCTCGTTGAATCGGTGATACAGCAGCTCCGGCGCGGCATCGCTCCGGCGGTGCCAAGCCCCGCCTACCAGACGCGCGTCGCGGACTTTCTTCAGGTGACCGGGATTCCTCGCCAAGAGCTGGCAGCGATGTTGGAAGTCGCCAGCGTCGCGAAGCGAACGAGGCCCACGGCTGAATTAGTCTGGACTGGACCCGCGACTCCAGTAGTCCCCGTGAGGCAGACGGAACAGGTCATTTTCGATTTGATTCAGTGTGCCGAAGCTCGCCTCACCGTCATGAGCTTCGGCATTTTCCAGGTGCCCCGGCTCATCGAAGGATTGGAAGCGGCGCTCGCGCGAGCCGTCGATGTACGGATCGTCCTTGGCGAGCGCGAGTCACAGACCGAATGGGTAGTCGAACAGCAGACTTACCAGCTTGGAAGTATGGTTTCGGCGAATGCCACAGTCTATCGATGGCCTGCGGACCGCCGTCTGAGGGATACGGGAGGGAGGTCAGGACTGATGCATATCAAGGCGGTCGTCGCGGACTCCAGAGTGGCGTTCCTGACGAGCGCCAACCTGACTGAGGCCGCATTTGAACTGAACATGGAGCTTGGCGTACTTATTCGGGGCGGTCAGGTGCCAGGCGCGATTGACAGGCTGGTGGATTCGCTCTTGGAGTCAGGGACGCTGCAACCCGCCTGAGGAATGATGACCGTTTACATTGCAAACTTCGGAAAGGGAAATTGGGCTTGGCCGGAATGCATGAAGCGGCAGGCACTAGCCGTAATGGACGACGAGCGAGTTCACCCATTTTGGAAATCAGGAGACCGGGCTGGTTATATAGCGGAAGCGCAAAAGGTCCTGCGCTTGGCTTCGGGACAGCCCGTTATAAAGCCCGTGGCGTCCCGTTGGTTCAACCTGAACACGATCCTGATGGAAACGGTTGACGACCTCTGGATTCATCGCCAAAAGCAGGAAATCTGGTGGACTCGTTCTATCGCGGCCGACCCCGACTTGGAATTGATCGATGATCCGAACCCACACTCCGGTACCGCCAGAATCTTTGTTTACTACAAGCGCTGCGAACGATGGTCGAACCGAAACAGGAACGGCGCACTTCTGCAATGGGATGCTCTCCATCCGCGCGCAAAAGAGTTTCTCTTTACGGAGGGTACGTTTCAGCAGCTTTCCTCTGACAATGCAGTTTATGCGAAGGCTCTTATTGACGGGGGAAATCTTTCGCAGTGGCACGCGCGGACTGACTGGCGGGATAAAGAAACCAAGTCGAAGCACGGTGCGGCAACAGTCTTTGATCCGCGCAAGAAGACCATTGTTCGTATGGCGCTCACGGCCTGGGAAACCGTACAGCAGAGCGGCGACATATCCATCGCGACAAAAAAAGACAAGACATTCGGTTTCGGGGACCGGTTTGACTTGGAGCGGTACATTGAGGAGCTATTGGGGAATCAAGAAAGACTTTGTGCCCTCACCGGGTTGACCTTGGCCTTCGACGACGAAGCGGGAGATCCCGAACTGCGCTGTTCTCTGGATCGGATAGACTCGGGCGGCCACTACGCAAGAGGTAATCTTCAGATCGTCTGCAAATTTGCCAACCGCTGGAAGGGCAGTTCTCACAACGACTCTTTCCTTGGTCTCATCGAAAGAATAAAGATGGCCGAAAACGCCTGATCGCAGCAGCCGCCAGAACGATCCACCTGCGAAATACCGGCTAGACGACCATATTTTGGCTTCCTGCATCGAGTCTGCGCCACACCTTGGCGGCGTGCGGTTCGAGGCCACCGGGATCTTTCGCGCTCTTACCGAGCTGAAGAAAGGGCGCGATCTTCTTCCGGATAAGCAGCCCGGCGAGCGGCGTCCATCCTGGCGGCTGGAGATGATTATTGAGCGCCCGGCAAAGGGTGGCAGCGGTAATGTCCGCGAGTTGGAGACCAAGATTGCTTTTGGAGTCGGCAAAGCTGCGCTCCTCCGTCAGAATTCTTTTGGCATCAAGACACCTGAGCTCTTCAGCGGGCGTGTTCGTGAACTGAAGAGCCGAGCGCATCCAGGCAAGGTGTCTTTTCATTTTTTCATCCGCAGACGATTCCGTGATCTCGTATTTCGAAAGATGACTGTAGTCGAACCCTATCACCTTCGCGTAAGGGCGCTTTGCGCTTTGTGACTCCCCGACCGGCAGGATCAACGTTGACCAAAGCGCTTCCATCTGCGTGAGCGTCCGGTCTTTCTGATCTATCGTCCAGGCGAATCGCTGTAGTTCAGTAGGTTGACGCTGCGCAAAATAGTTAATTGCTGTGTCGAGCAGATCAAGCAACAAATGTATCGTGACAAAAGCCTGGACGAACAGCGGATTCGCCATGGCGCGAATCGCCGCAGCATCATCGTTTGCCCGGCGCACGACGTCCTCGTGATGCGCGGGGGTAAGATTCTCCGTCACTGCGGCCGCCTGCTGCCGCTTAAATTCGTCGATCACGTCGCTGCTGTGCAATGCCATGTCGATGGCATAGTATTCGGCGATGACGTCGTGGGCAGCAAGCAGTTCCATGACCCGCGCGGTTTTGGCCTCGTCTAACTTGCTCCCCTTGATCTCGATGGCGGGCGACGGCCAGCTGTCACGCAGACGGAGAAACTGATAAAACAATTCAGCTTCGTGCGCCGCTGGGACGACAAGCGCGAGCACGAGGGAATAATGATGGGGACGGGCTGGCCCCGGCGGAACGAAAGCCCCAGCTTCGTCGATGTAGATGTTCATGGCTGTGTGGGTGTCGGACGCATGAATTATGGTCGCAGTTTATCGATGCGAGGTTGAGCCGCCTTCGACGCGATCTACCTGTTAGGCGCGCGTCTCAGCGTCCAAGACCCTAAACTTCCACTGCCGCTGTGCCCCACTCTGCGGTGAACTTCGATTGGATCGCCGCTACTATCTCCGGCTCTTCGATGAGCGAGAACATGAAAGCCTTCTTGCCAAGATCCTTAACCGAAGCCCCGAAGTGATAGACAGCCGAATTGTCAATAATGACGAATCTGTCATGAAACGCCGCCGAACTTCTGACAGCCAGCGAGCCGTGTTGCGCCGTGAATGCCAGGCAGAGCGTTTTGACGGCGGGAGAAAGCGGCTTCGAGAGAATCCTGATTGTTATCCCTGGTTGCGTTGGTAGAAGATTCAGCGTATCGGCTCCGATATACCCGTCGATCAGCACAAGACTCGTCTGCGCCGCTGCGAAAATCCTTGCTGCAGCCGATAGGGCATCGAATGTTTGACCGGCGAAGAAGACACCGTGGCGCGTCAGATCGACGTTGGGTCGCGATGGCGGTATGATTTCGAGCTCTTCGATAAAAGCCCGTAACATGCCCTTCTTTCCGTTGACATGCTGCACGTGCGCTTCCTGCGCCTCTTCCTCCGAGGCATGGGAGTGACTGACCGAACAGACAAAATGATTGGCGTTTCGAGTATGTTCTCCGAATGTCCGCTCAACGATTTTTAGGGTGACGCGCTCCCAGCCGTCAACGCGGAGATCATCATGGCGAAAATCTTCGACAGGCACATCGAGTTGGATGCGGAGCAGGCTAATCGCCTGTTCGGGCAGCAACAGGTTTTCATCTGGTCTTGGCGTCGTCATCGGCTTTTCCCTACGCGTCGTTCCTGCCCCGGCGTTCGTTATAAGCGCCGGGACGAGTTCGAGATTACATCCTGGCTCGCTGCGCTCCCCGTGCTCCGTTTTAACCGTGTGCCAGTATTCCGCAAGAGCAGCCGGGTCGTCTGCGACGTGTGTTACGATTCCGTTCACTCCGGGCCTTTTTACGCGGACCTTGGCACCAACGGCAAACCGCTTTCTTTCACGCAGTGCCCTCACGCCAAACCTCCCGTCGAAATGTATTATCGCCGATAGCATTAGGCACGCCGATTCGTTGGGCAATGCGGCGCGGGATTTCTGCGTTGCTGGCCGTTTGGCAACTGAGAATCTAGTAACTTAGGCGGTTTTGCTAATGCCTGCGCGTTCGAAACGATCTCTTTTATGCGCCAAAGCCGTGACTGATGGACCGGATTGATGGCGCATATATATTATTGAAAATAAAGCTTATTGACTCATCCCTATGCGCCACCTATGCGCCAATATCAGGTTTAGCAGATCAGTTCTTGCCGTCGCCCAAGTGCCAGCGCACCCAGCGACCGCTGCCCCTGGCCTGAACTTTCCCGCCATCCCGGAGTTCCTGCAGCAACCGAAGAATGTTACGGCGGGATGCCGCAGGCAATACCTCCTCAAATTCAGACATCGGCGCCCCAACAGCACCGGCACGCGCCAGATGCGTCAATAACAATGCCTTATTCGTCTCCTGATCTAGGCCCTTCTTTCGCGTGTAGATCCCATGCTGGCCCACCAGCCGGTAGAATTTCCCTGAAATGATGTACCGCACGCCGCGCCCGCGGCCGACGCGCTCGATGACGCCTTCTTCGATCAGACGCGCCAAACGTGGCTTGAGGTCATCAGGAATTCCCTTGTCGCGCTGCATCAGATCGAGTGTCAGCAGGTCTTCAAGCGAAAACTGTGTTCCTTGCTCGCGCGCCACACGTTCGAGGAAGCGAAGGAACTCGGGATTCTGGATTTCGCCGTGCAGCGTCAGACTGACTTGGTACCCGTCCGTATCAACGAAGTCAGGGCGGGGCTTGCCCTCCTTGATTGATTCCTCAAACATTCGATCCGCGCCTTGCCCTGACCGTTCTACCCAACCAATTCGGGCACAGGCATCAGCCAATCGCCGATTGCGCGGGAGTTGCCGCCGGTAGATGTTATCAGCCGTAATGCCAGGCGGAAACCCACCGGGGCTCACGATTTGCAACTTCCGCGGATACTGACGAACAAACACCGACCCGGCGAGCCGATAGTCGCGATGTGCAACCGCATTCAGGATGGCTTCGCGTACGACCTTCTCGTTGAACGCCGGAATGTCGCCGATGAAGAATCCGTCCTGGTAATGCAGGACCTCATTTCGAAGGTTGATGACATCCCACAACTGATCCAGAATCCCCAGGATTCCGACGCGATACTCGATCCGCTGCTGGTGCGGAATCGAAGCGTCCGAAGAACGATACTCAAAGACAACCTCGGCTTGTGCCAAACGGCGACCCAATGCCTCTCTCGTGCCCAGCATCACCAGTGCTGCGATCGTTACTCTCCCATCGACAATCAGTTCGGCATCGCCAAGAAGCTGCGGCGGTGGCAGGCGCTCCAGTCCTTCGTTCCCAGATTTTTTTCGCCACATCGAACGGAACTGTTCGATCAATACCGGATCGAGATCGCCCAAGCTGGCAGACGGGTGCAGCTCGGCTGAGAAGTCCGGCCCGGCTTCGTCAAATGCGCGTTGCAGTTCCTGTGTGGCCATGGGACGAAGCTCATCGCCTGCGCGAGCCCAGTAGATCCCCTCGGAATGGACTGGCAGTCCGAGCGGTCTGGGCGGCGCGGTAAAGATCAGCACGCGGCCATCCGGGTGTTGCACCTCGCGGCATTCAATTTTGATTCGTAACCGATCGGTCAACCCGGCAACAGTTCGGCCCGGTTCTTCGAACGCACCGGTACCGACGATGCGTCGTGGACGTCGGTCTGTCACACCGAGGACTATCGACCCGCCGCCCTCATTGGAGAGTGCTGCGCAGTATTTCGCCAGTCTTTCGAAATGGAACCCACCTCGCGCCTCCTTGAACTCCAGACGCTCCCCTTCGGGTTCGCCGATGAGATCCTCCAGGCCAGCCAGCGCGGCGTCTTGATGATGGTCCGTCATGAAGGATTTGTCCGGGGTCGGCAGTTCACACCCGGATCCACCGGAAAGCTATTCCCGTCTAATCGTCATTCTGTCAGACCGCAGGTTTTCATGGGCAGTAGACCTGCTGCGCTGTAGTGCGCTGGCCTCTCGAACGGTATACTTCAGGCTATGGCGTCCACCGCACAAGAAACCGTATCTGGACTCGGCAGCACCCCATGGTTTTGGAGCGGGAAAACGGTGACAATGCGGTCCAACGGTTACAAAAATGGTTACAATAAAAACATGTCGCGAACGGATAAAGGCAGTAAGTTACACTAAATAAACAGTTTGGGCCCTTAGCTCAATGGTTAGAGCAGCGGACTCATAATCCGTTGGTTGCAGGTTCAAGTCCTGCAGGGCCCACCAGATTTCTCGTCCCGGCGCCGCCGGTTATCCGGAAGCCTCCGGATCTTCCTCCTCGAGCGGCGGCTCTTCCAGCAATTCCGGCCGCGCCGCTATCTGCTTCAGCGCCGTCAGAATCGGCCCCGGGGTAAACCCTGCACGACGCAATCTCCGGTATGCGTTCGCCAGCTTTCGTTCATCCTCAATGCGGCCACCGTTTGCGATCGAAGGCATGCGCCGCTCGATGTAATCGTCAATCAATTCCGCCTCGCTTCGTCCACCGAGCGCCTGCTCCACCGCCTTCTCCGCCAACTGCCCGGAGACTCGCCGCGCCCGCAGGTCGCTGAGCACCCGCATGCGTCCGAAGCCCTCGTTCTCGACTCGCGCCGATGCAAAATTTTCAGCAAAGCGCCGGTCGTCCAGGTATCCGATATCTTTCAGGCGACTGATCGCGGCCTCGACATCCGGTGGGTTCGCCGCGCGCAGTTGCAGCTTCGACCTGAGATCTCCGGTGGACCGGGCTCGTATTCCCAGGCACTTGACCGCATACTCGAACAACTCTTTCGCCGCAAGTTTTCGCGGCCCTTTATGAGATCCCACGCTGTAGAAAAGTGTACAGGATGTTCTGGCACATTACGTGCTGCAAATGCCGACGAAGTATACTGTGAGTGACTTTGGGAGAGAGCAAAATGGATAGAGACGGATTGGCAAATTTTTTCCTCGGGCTGGGAATCGGCGTCGGCGTTGGCCTCCTTTTCGCACCGAAGTCGGGCGAAGAAACCCGCGACATCCTGCTGACCAGGGCGGACGAAGGCAAGGAATATCTGAAAAAACAGGCCTCGGATCTGGCTGAATCCGCCGGCGGCATTGTCGACAAGGGCCTCGACGCGATCAACCGCCAGAAAGATAACTTGAGCGATGCCCTTGAAGCAGGCAAACAAGCCTATCGGGATAAAGTACAACCGGACGGCGCCGCTCAACCTGTCTGAAAACGGTTCGACGAGCCCGAATAACGGAATTTGAGGACAGATATCTCAATGTCGGAAGAGACATTTCGCTGGGTAATCACGGGAGGCGTGGCCATGGCTGCCATATGCATGATCGCCATGGCCGTCGTCGCCGTCCTGCTCTACCGGGTTGCCTCCAAAGTGCAGATGCGCGTGGAGGGAGTGGCCGCGGGCGCTGAACCGGTCATCGATTCCATGAGGCGGATTTTCAGCGAAAACGCTCCAAGAGTTTCCACGATTGCAGCCAAATGGGTGGAAATCACGGCGAACGCGAAAGACATTTCCGATATTGCGAACGATCAGGCGCACCGCTTTGCCGAGGTAGGCCGCGATATTACGGATCTTGCCAGAGTGCAGATTGCGCGCGTCGATGCGGCGGTGGACCAGACGATGGAGCAACTCCAGCAGACGGGCGAAAATGTCAAAGCGGCGGTCCGCAAACCGGTGCGTGAAGCGGGAGCCGTTTTTGCCGGGGTCAGGGCGGCGGTTTCCACTTTGACCAACGCTCGGCGGCCTACCGTCGATCACATCGTTCAAGACGAAGAAATGTTTATTTGATGGCTAAGCTTGCATTGGTCTATGGGGTACGGCTGCTGCCCGCCGATGAACTTGAGAGTTTTGAAGAGGCGAAGATCAAACTGAAAAACGGTCATTCCGCGTCCGTAACGATGCATCTGATCGAGGGCGGAAGCGAAGAAGAGATCAAGCGGCAACTGACACAGTCGCTCGATGCCTTCTTCGATTTTTACCCGGAGATCTGAAGGCGGATGGTCGATATACACAGCCACATCGTCTATGGTGTCGACGATGGCTCAAAAACGCTGGAAAATTCCGTGGCCATGCTGGAGATGGCGGCGGAATGCGGCACCACGGACATTGTAGCCACTCCGCACTCTGACCTTCGCTATTCCTATAACCCGGAGTTAATCGATGCGCGCATTGCCGAGATGCGGGCCGCGCTGAAAGATCGCATCCGTATACACCGCGGCTGCGACTTTCATCTCCATTTCGATAACATCCGAAGCTGTGAGACGGACCAGGCCCGATATACCATTAACGGGCTGCGTTACCTTATGGTGGAGTTTGCGGACACCCATATTCCGAAGAACATTCCGCAGGTATTCCGGGCGATGATCCAGCGCGAGATCACGCCCGTCATCACCCATCCGGAGCGCAATGCTCTTCTTATGGGCCGCGTGAATGAACTGGTGGAGTGGGTCCGGTTCGGTTGCCTGATCCAGGTTACCGCGCAGTCTTTCACTGGACGTTTTGGCAAGAAAGCGGAAGAGGGATGCAAACGGTTGATGCATCAGAAGCTGGTTCACTTTGTGGCCAGCGATGCCCACGATACCGAATGGCGGCCACCCGACCTGCGCGAAGCCCGGCATCACGTCACATCGGAGTATGGAGCTGACACTGCGGAGCGTCTGTTTACCGTTCACCCGCGGATGGTGCTGACGGGGGAATATATCGAATGCGAAGACCCGGACGACGCGGAAGCACCCTCGAAGCCGTGGTATCGCTTCTGGTAAGCGTTACGCGACTTTTTGAATCTTGCCGTTACGGATGCAGGAAGTGCAGGCGCGAAGCCGCTTATGCGCGCCATTCACGAGAGCCCGCACGGATTGCAGGTTTACGTTCCAGCGGCGGTTGGTCACGTTATGCGCGTGGCTGACCTTATGTCCAAATTGCGGACCTTTGCCGCACAATTCACAAACTCTTGCCATTTCGGGAAAACTCCTGGTTCGCTCTCGGCCGAGATTGCCGGGCGCAAGTTGCAATCATAGCAGAATCAGGCTATTAAAGGCAATCTTCATGTCTTGTCGTCTTGTCGGTAATACACAGACAATCCGTTGACAATCGACTCCCGGCGTGGAAAACCGCTCCGAGCGCACGGGACGCGGGAGCGGTTCTCCAAATACGTTAGCGAAGCCCTGAAATGAACTCCTAAGTCGACGTTACCGGCAGAAACCTGCGCACGCCGAAATCGTACGCCGCACCGCCGATAAGCCCGCCCATCAGCGGTCCGACGATCGGTACCCAGAAGATAAATCCGCCGTCGGTTAAGCCATTATTTTTGAAACCCGCGATTACAGTGAACAGACGGGGGCCGAAGTCGCGCGCGGGATTGATGGCATAGCCATGCATGCCCCCGAACGACATCCCGATTCCCACCACGATGGTCCCGATCAGAATCGGGGTCAGGTTAGCCTGCGGAGGCTGATTGCGATCGTCGATGATCGCGAAAATCAGGAACAGCAGGATCGCCGTACCGATGGTCTGATCGAGCAGACCGGCCGAAAGCATTTTCGGAAATGCCGGAAACGTGGTGAACACCCCGGCGGTATGAGTCAGACCGGGATCGACCAGGTGAAACTGCGGACGATAGTTCCAATACACGATCGCGGAGGCGCAGAACGCGCCCGCGATCTGCGCAACGCAATACGGAATAACTTTAATCCAGGAGAAGCCGCGAAACACCGCTACCGTCAGGGTAACGGCCGGGTTGAGATGCGCTCCGGAAATCCTCCCGGCCACATAACAACCCATGGTCACGCCAATGCCAAACGCAAAATTGATGTTGGTGAAACCGCCGTTGACGACTTCGCCGGGAATGCCATGGCCGAACAGCACGACCATGGCGACGACGCCGTTACCGAAGAGAAGCAGGATCAGTGTTCCAAAAAATTCGGCGGCAAGCTCCGGAAACATTCGTTCAGGCAACCTTCCGTAGTTTGGTGACGCGGCCGATTTCGACCCACTCCACCACGAAAATGTTGCCGTGACGATCGAACGTCGCTCCGTGAGGAGCCACGAACTGTCCGGGAATGAACAGACTCCGGTCGGTCGTGGTGCGGGGCGGATTGTTCGGTCCCTTGCCCATGCTGACGAGGATTTTGTTGTCCTTGTCCAGAATGTGCACCGGGCCGGACAGATCGGGTACTACGACGAGGTCCTTGTATCCATGGAAATAACAGGGCTGGCGAGTACCTTCGATGACGTCGATCGGTTTGTCGTCGAGCGTATAGCGCACGATACGGCCATGGCCGCGGTCGGCCACCAGCAGGATCGGGTTTGCGGGATCGCGCAGGTCGACCATATTGCCGTGCGGATTGTTCATCTGGTCGATTGGCGCCGGCGGCCTGGGAGCCCCGCGTCCACGCCCGCCCGGAGCACCGCCGCCAGGAGCACCGCCACCCCGGGCACCGCCGCCCCCACGCGCGCCGCCGGCCGGAGGCGTCGGAGCCGGACCGCCGAATACATTCACCAGTTGCGGATACGCGGTGGGACTGGCGACAGAGTAGTGGAACATAAAATACGAACCGTAGCCATCGCCGACCCAGAAATCTCCGTTCGGAGCGGCAGCGAAATTGGTAGGCCGATAGTTCAGGCCAGCGGCGCCGCCCGGACCCGTGGAGCCCGGTCCCTTCTGGTAAATCGGAGACCCCTGAGGGTAGCCCATTGTCCAGACCTCTTCGCCTTTCAGCGTGCGCTTGGTAATAATGCCATGTTTTTCATCGCAGAAATAGATATATTCGGTTTTACCTTCCTTGCGGATGTACATGCCGTGCGCGCCGCCTTTGAACATGACGCCCCAGGACTTCACGAACTTGCCCTTGTCGTCGAAGACCACGACACTATCGGGGCTCGGGCTGTCCTTATACACCGTGTGATGGACGTAGATATGTCCCTGCGCGTCCTCGCACACGCTGTGCGTGTTGCCGTATTTGATGTTGGAAGGCAGTTCGCCCCAGTCGTGAATGCATTCGTATTGGTTATCTCCCGCGCCCAGGATCGGGTACTTCGAGCCGGACTTGCTGTCCGCCTTTACGAACGGAGCCACCGCGCCCACTGCGCTGGCTGCCAGAAAATTGCGTCGTGTTGTCGTCATTTCAAATGCTCCTTATTACGGGATTATGAGTCGGCCTTCCGGCGAACGGCGTCCTGGCGCATTTTCGCGACCCAGGCCGTTTCCAATCCCCAGAAGATTGTATCCAACTTGTATCGGCGCAGGGGGAACAGGCTGCGTTACTCTTCCGAGCCTTCGATTCCGCGAGGCGGAACGGTAGCCAGCCGCGGCAATACCTGAAACAGTTGCGTAATCCCCTGGCGTCAATGAGACAATAGGGAATTCAGGATCAGGGAGGTGGTTCAGATTGGGCGTTCCCGTCTCGCAAATGTGGACAGTCGTGAGCTATGTGCTCCGGCAGCGCGTGGCCGGGCACAAGCGGTATCCGCTCGTGCTCATGCTGGAGCCTCTTTTCCGCTGCAATCTGGCATGCGCCGGCTGCGGGAAGATTCAGTATCCGGCTCACGTTCTCAAAATGAACATGACGCCGGAACAGTGCTTCCAGGCTGTCGAAGAGTGTGGCGCGCCGATGGTGTCGATTCCCGGCGGCGAGCCGCTGATGCATCCGGAGATCGACAGGATCGTGGAAGGGCTGGTTGCCCGTAAGAAATATATTTATCTCTGCACCAACGCCCTGTTGCTGAAAGAAAAGCTGCATCTCTTCAAACCCAGCAAATACCTGACTTTTTCGGTGCATGTCGATGGAGAGAAAGAACATCACGATTTCTCCGTGTGCAAGGAAGGCGGTTTCGACCTCGCCGTGGAAGGGATCCGCGAAGCGGTCGGCAAGGGCTTTCGGGTGACTACCAACACGACACTTTTCGATGGCGCGGATCCGAAGAGCGTGCGCTCGTTCTTCGATGAAATGATGGCGCTCGGCGTGGAAGGAATGATGCTTTCGCCGGGTTATTCGTATGACAAGGCGCCCGACCAGCGGCATTTCCTCGGCCGGGCCCGCACCCGCCGTCTGTTCCGCGCCATTCTTTCCAACCGGAGCGCCGCGTGGAAATTCAACATGTCGCCCCTGTTCCTTGAATTCCTGATGGGCAAGCGCCACTATACCTGCACCCCCTGGGGGATGCCGACCTATAACCTGTTCGGGTGGCAGAAGCCCTGCTACCTGCTGCAGGACGGATATGCCGACACGTTCGCCGAGTTGATGGAATCGACCGCGTGGGAGCAATATGGCACCGAATCGGGCAATCCGAAGTGCGCCAACTGCATGGTGCACAGCGGGTATGAAGCATCCGCGGTGCATGACCAGTTCAACACCCTGAGTGGATTTCTCGCGACCGTGAAAGGAACTTTTTTTACCCGGTATCGCGATCCGGAAGCACTGAAGATGCTGGACGAGCCCGCGAAACCGGTGCATGCTCCCGCGGGTCTGGTACAGCTCAACGTCAATACAGAGGCGCGCGAAGAGGTGGAAGCTTGAACGCCGAAGAACTTGAGGTTGCCCCGGGCTTCGAGCACGAAAATCTTCAGGGACGCGCCTGGGAACCATCTTCCGAGGACGAATTGCGCGAAGGCATCGAGAAAGCTTTCGACTATCGCGGAGACGTCACCATTCTCCGCAAAGACGGCAGCGCGATTGAAGGCTATATATTCGACCGCCGAACCGGCGCTACTCTGGCCGAGTCGTTCCTCCGGCTTTTTCCCAAAGGCGATGCCACGAAGATTGCCGTCCCTTATTCCGACATTGCAGGCTTGAAGTTTACCGGGCGCGACACAGCCGCCGGCAAGAGTTGGGAAGCCTGGTTGAAGAAATATTGGGAAAAGAAGGCGGCGGGCGAGACAAACATCGAACTGACGCCCGAAAAACTGGACTGAAATCGATTATCCGGAGATCTTAAAGCGCAACCGGCACTTCCCGCCCCAGCGGCAAGGCCGCTACATCCGTCCAGATCGATGGCGCGACATGCTGGACAAACGACAGGGAAGATACGGAGAAGCCGCGCGGACCCTGGTATCGCGCCCATCTCTCCCGGGCAATCCCGCGCGCAGTCGCGGCCAGTTCCGGCAAAGCATTTTGCGTGATCGTAACGTGAGGATGGTAAGGAAAGTTTTCCTTAAACTGCAAGGCAAGCCGATTCAGATTCTCATAAAGCTCCCGCAGCTGGCCCACTCCGCGCGATAGCCCCAGATAGACGACATTCGATTCGGCAAAGACCTCAATATCATCCGTTTCAACCCGGAACGGCGGCACTGGCGCAATATCGTCCGCGATCTGCTCTATGGCATCCCTGAGGCGGCTGGACAGCGGCCTCGGCGGCAGAATAGTGACGTGCGCCCGGGGCTTGCAGCCAGGCGTCAACTCTTCTCGCAGCTCATCCAGAAATCGCGCCAGCGGATCGGGAATATAACTCACCAGAGCGAAGTGGCCGAGTGTCTGATTCTCGCCGATGAACGGCCCATCCCTACCGGGCGGTAGCATTCTCGACTCCAATTGTACCTTTGAGGCCGCTGCTGTTCAATTGCGCCAGGTACCCCCGGTACTACGCCTCTTTATCGCCGGGCGGAGCGAGTGGCTTCTCGGGCGATTTTGCCGATTCCGATGGCGACCGGCCCGTGTTCCTGAGATTCACGAATTTATTAAGGACATCGAACCAGAACGGAGCACCCATCGATACCGCAATGACGGTCAATATCCAGCCCGTAATTCGCATGAACCAGCCCCAGGCATCAACGTTCCGGAGGGTGGTTGCGGACCAGCCCATCAACTGTCCGAGTTGATCGATCTGCTGTGTGCCACCTTGCGAAGACGCCGCCCCCGCCTGCGCCACGATGGTCGCACGCACCGTAGGGTCGACCCACAGATGCCGCGCGATATTCAGCGTATCGGCGTTGATCGCAACGGTGACCGCTGCCGCAATCAGAATGGTCCAGACCTGCGTCCGGCGCCGGTACCAGCCCGAAGCCCGGTCCATAGTGTCGTTAAACCAGCCCTCGATGTCGCGTTGCGCGCGTTCGAGGCTGCCCTGCGTGTTCTGTATCAATGTCAGAAGGCTTGTCCTGACGTCGCCGGCGGGCAAATCCTGGATACCTTTTTGCAGGTCCGCGAAAGTGATGGAACCTTGTACGCTGCCTGTCGCCAAATCCATCAGGGTGGCCGCGAAGGACCGCGCGAGGATGTAGGAGGGATGCACGCCCTTCTTCATAAGCCCGGTGATCATCGGGTGTCCATAGAAAGCCTGCAAAAAATCCTTGCCATCCTGCATCTTCTGATCGTTGAGCAGTTCGCCGATCGCCTCTTTCAGATTGGAGGCGCGGGCGTTCAGCAGTCCCGAGATCCACTCGTTCACCGTGCTGCAGAGCATCGCCAGCAGCAGATATACGAACGTGATCCCGATCGCAACTTCAAGAACGGTCGAACCCAGCAATCCCGTCATGCTATTCATGTTTCACGATCATAAGCGCATCCCGAGCGGCCCGCAACGGGATTGTGTTAGAATTTGGATTCCCGGAATATTTCATGCCCAAACTAAAGACCCACAAGGGTGCGTCTAAACGGTTCAAGAAGACCGGGACGGGTAAAGTGGTCAGGCAACATGCATTCGCCCGGCACATTCTCACGTCCAAGTCGCGCAAACGAAAGAACAAACTGCACACAGGGGTGGTGGCGGATCCCTCCGACCAGGCCAAGTTGCAGCGTATGATCCCCTACTAGGTGGATCGGTAATAGCCCTGAAAGGGCTCCAGGTCCCTGCGGGGACCGGCGAGCGAACGGAGCCACCGCACGTGCCCGATTCGCCGCAACTTATATCAGGAGAAGAAACGTGCCTAGAGTCAAACGTGGTACTAAACGACGGGCGAGCCGCGCCAAAACGCTGGATCTTGCCTCGGGTTATTTTCTAACCAAGAGCAAACTGCACCGTTCCGCTCAGGAAGCCGTTGAGCGAGCGCTCAAGTTCGCCTATACAGGCCGCAAGCGCAAGAAACGGGATTTCCGCTCTTTGTGGATTGTCCGAATCAGCGCGGCAGCGCGCGAATCGGGTCTGTCTTACAGCAAGTTCATGCACGGGCTGAAGCTCTCCGGTCTCGCACTGGATCGTAAGGTTCTGGCGGAGACGGCGACGGCCGACGCCGCGCAATTCGCCCTGATCACGGCGCAGGTCAAGCTAGCTCTGGCCGGTGCCGGTCAATAGCCGCCAGTCCCCAGGAGTACGTGAAATGGCAGCCACCTCACAGGAATTGGAAGTCGATACTCTCACTCATCTCGAAGAGCGCATTCAGAAGACAGTTGCGCTGGTGAACCGTCTCCGCCAGGAGAAAGACTCCGCGTTGAGGGAACTGGCATCCACGCAGGAGTCACTCTCGGATTCGCAGAAGGCGAACGCACAGCTTTCCGAAGAAATCGAGTCTCTGCGGACGGACAGGCATCAGGTGCGCAACCGCATCGAGAAACTGCTGGGCCATATCGATCAACTCGGCACTGCCTGAGTTCCCGCGCCGATCAACCGTGCGACCCCGCCCCGCATTTCCAGGCGGTCTGGAAAGTAACGATCCCGGATTGCCGCCCCATCGAGGTCGGCAATCACCCTCCAGTTGACTGCCTAAAGCTCCCCCGCAATTTGCCAGGCATGAAAAAGAGCTGAAAAGGCTCCCCGATCTTCGAAACCCGCGCGGCCAGCGCATTGAAGACTGCCCGCTCCCTTTCGCCGACCGCTTCGCCAGGCAGGGCATAGTTTCCGCCGGCAAGCGCGCCGAGGCCATTGAAATGCCCGACTGCCGATCGCACTTGATATGATGTTCCCTTATATGGGAACATGCGGACATGAAGGTTACCGGCGAGGCGAAAATCGGGAGGTTCGCGAAGAAGCATCCGCGATCCCGCAAGCCGCTGGCCCGGTTCCTGACAATCGCGCGGGCGGCGGAATGGCTCCATTTTCCCGGCGTGAAGGAATCTTTTCCCGCCGCTGACTATGCTCCCGCAACCGGAACGATCGTATTCGATATCGGCGGAAACAAGTACCGCCTGGTCGCCCGCGTCGATTTCGAAGAGCAGATAATATACATTGAAAGCGTTCTCACGCACGAAGAATACGACAGGGAGAGCCTCTAATGCCGACCGCAACTTATGAAAAACTACTGGCAGAAGTTCTGCCTGCCTGCATCGAAACAGAGAAGCAGTACGAGCAGATCGGACGGCGCTTCGGTGACCTCCTCGGTAAGGGAAAGGGCAGAACGCCAGGAGAAACAAAACTCATGCGCCTGCTCTCTCTGCTGGTCGAGGATTACGACCGCCGCCATGCGATGCCGCCTGACGACAGCACGCCCGCGGAACTGCTTCAGTTCCTCATGGAGCACTCCGGGAAGGCTACCGCCGAACTCCTGCCCGTATTCGGTCAGCGGAGCCATGTGAATGAGGCGCTCAACGGCAAGCGGCCCATCAGCGCCGAGCAGGCCCGTAAACTTGGCAAGATATTCAGCGTTAATCCGGGCCTGTTTGTCTGAACCCGCCAGCCTGCCAGGAAGATAAGCAGGGCCATGAGGATTTGGCCCCCTTCGGGCCATATCGATCAACTCGGCAATGCCTGAGTTCCCGCGCCGATCAACCGCGCGATGCCGCCCCGCATTTCCGGGCGGTCTGGAAAGTAACGATCCCGGATTGCCGCCCCATCGAGCTCGGCAATCACCCTCCAGTTGACTGCCTCAAGCTCTTCCGCAATTTCACCGGGCATGAAAAAGAGTTGAAAAGGCTCCCCGATCTTCGAAACCCGCGCGGCCAGCGCATTGAGGACTGCCCGTTCCCTTTCGCTGACTGCTTCGGCGGGTAGGGCATAGTCGAAAACTACGCCGCTGCCCGCAGCCATTTCTCCGAAAAACGCGAGCGTGCTCCGGAACGCATCCATTGTCAGGTATGGCACGACCCCCAGCCAGGAGAAAAACGCCGGGACGTCCTGGCGGAATCCCGCCTCGCTCAGGCAGCCGGCCAGGGCTTGCCGTTCGAAGTCCACCGGCACGTAACTCGTTGCCTCTGGCTCCGGCAGATCCGCCTGCCGCATCGACTCACGCTTCCAGGACTGTGTGGCGGGGTGGTCCACTTCGAAAATCCGCACGCCCGCGTCCCGATGCGGATTCCGCCAGGCAAAAGTATCGAGCCCCGCTCCCAGAGCCACATACTGGCGCACGCCGCCCGCGACTGCCCGCGCAAACTCGTCTTCCGCGAAGCGGCTGCGCACCGCCACAAAGGAACGCATCCCTTTGGCATATGGATCTTGTTCCCGGCCGCGCTCGGCGCCAATCCCGGCGGCTGCTTCCCGCGGCAGGATTCTGAGCGCGTACGGATCGTCCAGCACCAGCGGACGATCGAAAATCTGGTGCGCGGCGCGCCGCACCGCCACCCGCAGCGCCGTGCCACTGTAAATATCCGGCTTCACATAGACCAGATTAAAGGACAGTTGCAATCTCCCGCCCCATTCATCCGTAATAGCGGATGTGGGAGTTGATTTCGGCGGCCTTGATTTCACAAATATCCTGACCGACAATCAGTCGCTCGTTTTCAGCCTCGCGCTTCGTTTTCTGCGTGATAGGGAGGCTGCCGAAGAACTGGCGCAGGATGTATTCCTCCAGCTCTACCGGCAGTTTGGCCGGATCGAAAGCCCCTCGCACGCGACATGGTGGCTCCGTCGCGCGATCTGCCACCGCTGCATCGATGAAGCGCGCAAGAGGCGGTTGCGCCCGCGGGTCGGTCTTGAAGCCGCGCCTGAACCTCTGGCCGAAAGCCGCACGCCCGATCCCCTGCTGAACGGGCGGCTGCGCCAGCTCGTCGAAGAGCTGCCGGACAACGCCCGCATTGTGGTGTTACTGCGCTATCAGGAGGATCTCGGCCCTGCCGAGATTTCCGGCATGTTGAACATGCCCCTCAGCACCGTCAAGAGCCATCTGCACCGCTCGCTCGCCGTGCTGAGAGAAAAACTGGAGAGGCGCGGCTCGAAAAAACAGGAGGCCTGCCAGTGAATCTGGATGACGAATTACGTGAAGCATTGCGGCGGGAACCGGCTCCGGTGGATTTCGCGCAAAAAGTTCTGGCCCGCACACGGGTCGCGCACCGAAGTCCGAACCGCATCGCCCTCGCTCTTGCCGCTGGGCTGGCACTGGCGGCGACGATTCCCTGGGCCGTATCGGAGCATCACAGGCGTCAGGGGGAATCCGCCAAAGACCAGTTGATAACCGCGCTCTCCATCGCACGGGTCCAGTTGCGGCAGACCAACGACAAAATACGTGAAAACATGAGGCAAAGATATGAAAAAGGCATTGATTCTCTTCGTCGCCGCGCTCCCGGCGCTGGCACAGCAGGGCTTCGATTTCAAAATTCTCGACAAGCTTGGTACCAACGCGAAAAACTCGACCAACATCGCGCTCGACGGGGACACGCTCAAAATAGCGAGCAACTTCCTCGGCGACGGCAAAGACTCGGTCAGGACTCTGGTCAACAACCTCAAGTCCGTCTATGTCCGCAGCTTTGAATTCGAGAAGGAAGGTCAATACAACGAATCCGGTCTCGCGCCGTTGCGCGCTTTCCTGAAATCGCCCCAGTGGAACAAGATCGTCGACGTGAAGGACGCCGCGGAGACAAGCGAAATCTACCTCCGGCCTTTGCCGAACAATCAACTCGGGGGTCTCGCCATTATCAATGCGGAACCCAAAGAGGTGACAGTGGTGTACATCACGGGCGTGCTCAACATGAGCGACATCGGCAAGTTAGGCGGCAATTTCGGCATTCCCGACATGAAATTCATGCACGACGACAAGAAATCCGCCAACTCCGGGAAAAATTAATCCGGCTCCGGCTGATGTTAAGCTTTTTCAAATGGCCAAGCTGTCGGTTAAAGACCTCGATCTGACCGGTAAACGCGTCTTCATCCGAGTGGATTTCAACGTTCCGCTGGCCAGTGGAGGACGGGAAATCACCAGCGACAAACGCATCCGAGCCGCTCTTCCCACCATCCGGTACGCACTCGATCGCGGCGCCGGCGTCATCCTCGCCTCGCACCTCGGCCGCCCCAAAGGCAAACCGAATCCCGAGATGAGCATGGAGCCCGTGGCGAAACGCCTCGAAGAGCTTCTGGGCATGCCAGTGAAACTCGCGCCGGACTGCGTCGGCCCCGCTGTCGAGGCCATGTTACCGAAGCCCGGCGAAGTGCTGCTCCTCGAAAATCTGCGCTATCGCGCGGAAGAGGAAGCCAACGATCCGGGCTTTTCCCAACAACTCGCCAGCCTGTGCGACATCTACGTGAATGACGCTTTCGGCTCCGCGCACCGCGCACATGCCTCCACCGTCGGCATGATCCGTTTCGTCAGGCAAGCCGCCGCCGGACTCCTGATGGAACAGGAACTGAAGTACCTGACCATGGTTACCACCAATCCCCAGCGCCCTTCCGTGGCGATCCTCGGCGGTGCCAAAGTGTCCGACAAAATCGAGGTGATCGAGAATCTGGCGAAAGTCGTCGACAAAGTCCTGATCGGAGGCGCGATGGCGTATACATTTCTAAAATCGCAGGGCGAACCCGTCGGCAAATCGCTCGTCGAAGACGACAAGCTCCCCCTTGCGAAGAAGCTCCTGGCGGAGTTCGGATCGAAGATCGTCCTGCCTGTCGATCATGTGGTTGCAGCGGAGTTGAAGGAGGGCGCGGCGCACGAAACCGTCGCCAAAATTCCCGAGGGCCGGATGGGCCTCGACATCGGCGAGAAGACCATCGCGGCATACTCGGAAATTATCCGGGGCGCCAAAACCATCATCTGGAATGGACCCATGGGCGTATTCGAAAAGCCCCCGTTCGACCGTGGCACGGTAGCGCTCGCAAAGGCGGTGGCGGAATCGGGCGCAATCTCCGTCGTTGGCGGCGGCGATTCCGAAAAGGCCATCGAGAGCGCCGGCGTCACGGCAAAGATCAGCCACGTCTCGACCGGCGGCGGCGCATCGCTCGAATTCCTCTCGGGAATCGAACTGCCCGGCATCGCGGCGCTTTCCGGGAAATAGACCATGCGCGAAACTCTCTTTCTGCTGCCCGGGCTCCTTTGCGATGCCGCAATCTGGAGAGACCAGAGCGACGCGCTGAGCGAATCCGCCGAGATTCTCATCCCGGATTTCCGTTATGTGCGCTCCTTCGGGGAGATGGCTCAACTGGTGGTGGAAATGGCGCCCGCGCGCTTCTCGGTCGCCGGACACTCCATGGGTGGCCGGGTTGCGCTCGAAGTGTTCAGACTGGTCCCGGAACGCGTGGAGCGGCTGGCGCTGCTCGACACCGGTATCCACACGCGCAGGCCTGGCGAGGAAGCCTCGCGCCAGGCACTGATCGAACTCGCCCGCACGAAGGGAATGGATGCGCTTGCCGCGCGCTGGCTCCCGCCCATGCTGCACCCCGATCACACCGCGTTGCTGGGGCCTCTGACGGAAATGGTGGAGCGTTCGACTCCTGCGACCTTCGAAAACCAGCAGCGCGCACTCCTCGACCGGCCGGACGCTCGCACCGTTCTGCCTTCGATCCGCTGTTCCACACTGATTCTTTGCGGGAAAGAAGACATCTGGAGCCCTGTATCGCAGCACGAAGAAATCGCGGCTCTGATTCCCGGCTCACGCCTGGTGGCGGTGGATGAATGCGGGCACATGGCGCCCGTCGAACAGCCTGAGGCGGTAACGAACGCTTTAACGCGATGGATGTCATGAAAACCCCTCAAGTCAGGGTTTCAGCCGCGTGAGCGGATCGCCGATGACGATATCCATCCAGCTTAGCCCTGGAATTCCAAGATAGTAACTCTCCGCCAGCGTCCGTCCCTCGAAATAAGCGGGCAGGATATATTCGGGACGCGGACAGAACATCAGATAAGGCTCGTAAACCTGGCCCGAAACTCCCGTAGCGCCTTCGTGGATATAATCCGCGCTCAGCGTCTGGGGGGCACCCTCGAAGTAAGTCTTTGGATCGCTCCACTTGCCGAGTTGCCAGGTGTCTGGCGGCCTTTTGAACGTGCGCCCGTCGCCCGAAACGAACTCCGTAACGATGGCTCCTGGCAGCCACTGAAAATGCAGAAACCGCTGCTTTCGATCCTTATCGTTCGATCCCCATGAGGCGTAGCCGATGACATCCTTCTGATTCCTCACGACGGCGGCTGAATCGTCAAGAATCACACGGTTTTTCGGTAAGAGCAGCGCGGCGGTGCGCAGCCACTGGTTGCCATCCGTCTTGTTGCTGGCGCGCGTGTCGATGACGAATTTGCCGGTATTGCGGGCCAGCAGTGCACGGTCGACCAGTCCTTTCATCTCCGCCATATCGTAAGCGTCGAGGCGGGTCACGAGATACATCGGAAATTGCGGATGCCGGAACGGCGCGTCTCGCCGGCCGAAGAAGGGATTGACGACCGCACCGGGCAAAGAGACCGCCGCTCCATGCAACCGCCCGTAAAGCAAAGTGAGTTCCGAATCCACGGAGGCTGCGGTATTGCGAACCCCATCGCCGTTACCCGCGATTTTCAGAGGCACTCCGGCGGTGGTAACGATGTAAAGGATCTTCTCCGTGAGACCGTGTTGTTTGAGAAACGTCCCGATGGGCGTCCGCACTTCACGCTCATAAACATCGCGCGCGATCTCTTCGTCCGGCTTTGTGCCGATCGTGCAAAGGTTCGCGAGCGGCACGCCGCGCTTCTTCATGTAGTAGTCGCCGATCTCGCGCGATGCGGGCGACTGGCGATTGACGACAATCAGCACCTGATCGGCGGTTTGTGCATGCAGCGCCATGCCAAGCAGCGCGAACGCAACAAGCCTGACCATATATCTACTTTACGCCCGTAAACGAAACAACCGTTCCCATCGCCCGGCGATGGTAAAATAAGCGGTAAATTAATATAGATTCGGCGGCTTGAGCCGTTTCCTGCCGGCTGAGGGCTGCACCGTATGGATTTTGATCAGCTCCACACGTTTCTCGAAATCGTCCGCCTGAAGAGCTTTTCCAAAGCCGCGCAGACCTGTTATCGCACGCAACCAGCCATCAGCGCCCAGATCCGCCAGCTGGAATACGAATTGAAATCCGAGCTTTTTGAGCGTTTTGGCAGCCGCATTTCGCTCACCACGGCGGGAAAAATATTTGCGGAATACGCCGGGCAGATGCTCGACACTCGCCGCCAAGCCCAGAATTCGTTGAATGAGCTCGAAACGTCGCCCCGCGGAGAACTCGTGATCGCGGCCAACGAAGCGACCTGCATTTACGTTCTGCCCCAGGTGTTCGCGGAATACAAGGTGCAGTTTCCGGGCGTTCAACTACAGGTAAACCGCTCCTACGGATCGCGCGTGGTCGAGGCTGTCATGGAGAACGTCGCCGATTTCGGCCTGACCCAGCTTCCCGTGATCGAGAAGCGCGTCCAGGTGGTGGATATTCATCGCGACGAAGTGCGCGCCGTGGTGCCCGCCGGCCACCCGCTGGCCACGGCGGAAAGAGTCCGCTGTGAAGACGTGATTGCCTTCCCTCTTCTGCTTCCCCAGACCGGGATGACGCGCAGCCGCCTGAACGCATGGTTTGAAAGCGTGGAAGACGAGCTTCAGGTTTCGATGGAACTCGATTCGTCGGAAACCATGAAGCGTTTTGTGATGGCGGGTCTCGGCATCACTTTCCTCGCGGCATCCAATTGCCAGGAAGAGGTGTCCGCGGGAATGCTCGTGACCATTCCGCTCGCGCCCGAGCCGATGATCCGAAAGCTGGGACTGATTTATCGCAAAGACAAAGCTCTCCCCAAGGCGGCGCTCGGATTTATTCAGGTAATCCTCGGCCAGTTCGGCTCGCAGGCTCCAGTGGCGCGCGAAGCACGGCTGCCGGTAATCGCCCTCGGCTGAAACAGAAATGACTTGCCCCAGGTGCCACTCCGAATTCGAACAAGCAGCCGGTATCTGCCCGGAGTGTGGCATTCGCCTCCTGCACAGCGTCTCCGGGGTGATCAAAACGTCCGCCGTGATGATCGCCGCCGGCGGCGAACGAGGCTTCTACCACTCCGTTCAGGACGTTCCGGAACGGTTGCGGAAGCAATTGATTGAAACCACCACGAGCCCGAATTCCGGGACCATCGTGATTGCCGACCGGGCGGGCAGAGCGCAGCTCACGCAAGCGCTCGCCAGCCGCGAAGCCGTGAGGGAACGCCGTTCTGAAGCCGCCGCGGCGGAACCGCCGGGTGAGCCCATTCCGGATAGACACCCTCGTCTCCGGTGGCTGGCCTGGGCCGGTCTGGCTCTCGTCCTGGCACTCGCTGCCGTTTTCGCGGCGCTTTTCTATCTTCACTGGTAAAATCGGCGCTTGGCCAGAAAAATCGTTGTATTCGGAGCGTCAGGGCAACTGGGCGTCGAGCTGTGCGCCGAGCTGAAGCGGCGCGGCTATGAGGTGCACGGCTTCGAACGCGCCGCGCTCGATATCTGCGATGGAGAGAAACTGGAGCGCGCGCTGGCGGAATTCGACCCGTTCGCCGTATTCAACGCCGCTGCGTATAACCAGGTGGATGTGGCCGAGCGCGAGCCCCTGGCCGCCTTCGAATCGAATGCGCTGGGCGTCCGCAACCTCGCTCTGGCATGCCGCCAGAGCGACGCGAGACTCATCCACTTCTCCACCGATTACGTTTTCGACGGCAGACTCGGGCGTCCGTATGTCGAAACCGATTCAACCCACCCGCTGGGCGCGTACGCTGTCTCGAAACTCGCCGGGGAGTTATACTGCCAGGCCTATCTCGAGCGGCCGATCGTCGTGAGAACGTCGGGCGTCTTCGGCCCCGGTGGCTTACACACCGCGCGCGGCAATTTCCCCGAACTGATGCTTCGGATGGCCCGCGAAGGCAAGCCGATTCGCGTCGTGGAGGATCATATCGCCTCGCCTGCCTATGCGCCCGCGCTCGCCAGCCGCGCGATCGACCTGCTGGAGAGGGATCTGGCCGGTGTCTTCCACATTGGCGGCGGAGAACCTGTTTCGTGGTTCGAATTCGCGCGCCTGATTTTCGAAAAGGCCGGCGTGACGGCCAACCTCACCCCTACCGACGCGCGTGAATATCGCACGGTCGCAGCCAGGCCGAAATTCTCGGCACTCGAGAATGCGCGTCTGCGTGTGCATGGCATCGCGCCCATGCCTCCGCTCGCGCAGGCGGTCGAAGAGTATCTGGTGGCCCGCAAAGCACTTGCAGCTCAGCTCTAAGCCATAGCTACCCCCAGGTCTGGCTTGCGTTCGGTTATTGCTGCGGCGGCAGCGCGTAATAGCCCTTGCGCACCTGCACCTTGAGATCTTTATTCGCGGTACGCAGTTCGATCTTGCGGAACGAGCCGTCCTTGTTTCCGTTGGTCGGCGTATAGCCGATCGCGTATTGCGTGCGCATCTCCTGCTGGATCTGATCGAAGATGGAATCGAGCGAATTCTTCCGATCCACGTGGAATATCCTGCCGCCGGTCTCTTCGGACATCTGTTTCAGCACGCTTTCGCCGCTATACCCGACATTGAATCCACCATAGGCCTGACGATCGACGTAGAGAATCCCGTAAATAATCGCGTCCGCTTTCTGCGCGGCCTCAATCGCGGCCTTTTCAGTCTCCGTGCTGCCCTCGTCTTCGCCATCCGTAATCAGCACGATCGCCTTGCGCCCTGCTTCCTTCGAGAGCATATCGTTCGCCGCCAGGTAAACGGCGTCATAGAGGACCGTGCCCCGCTGTTTGGTCATGGTGGGAACCGGGCCGGAGTTGATGCCGGAAAACCCCGTATTCAGTTTAAGGTGGCTGAGCCCGTCCTGTAGTGATCGCGGAGAACCGGTGACATCCTGCAACAGTTCAGAATCCGCGCCGAAACTGATCAGGAAGGCTACGTCCTTTTTTTTCAGGACGCTCGAAAAGAACCCGGAGGCCGCGCGGCGCTCAATTTCGATGAGATTCTGCTGGCTGCCGGAGACATCGACGAGCAGCCCGATGGTCAGAGGCAGATCCGTCTCGCGCGTGAAATACTTGATGGTCTGCCGGGTCCCGTCTTCGGCGAGGCTGAAATCGCCCTTTTCGAGGCTGGAGATCAGGGCGTTTTGTTTGTTCCGGACCGCGCAGTACAGGTTGACGACGTCCACGTCCACCTTGATCGGCTGGCCCGCATCGTCCGGGATCTGTTGCCCGGCGGACTGCTGGCCTTCGAGCCGGATCAAAACGAGCGGCGCCAGCAAAATAGTTGCGAGGATCAAGCCAGTGGTTTTCATAGAATCAAGAAAGTGGACGCATACCGGTCCAGCTCTGTTTCAGCGAGGTCTCTGAACGACAAAATGCGCTCCGCCCTCCAGCATCTCAAAAAATCGGACCCGATATTGGCTGCCATCATCCAGCGGGTCGGCCCGTTCACGCTCGAATACCGCGAACCATCGTTCGAAACGCTCGTTCGATCCATTGTCTATCAACAACTCAGCGGACGGGTAGCGAGCGTGATTTTCGCCCGTCTGCATGCCGCCGCGGGCGAAGAACGGCTGACTCCCGCCGGTGTCATGAAACTGCGAACGGAACGGATGCGGAAGCTGGGGCTTTCGGGGCAGAAGACCCTCTATATCCGGGAACTGGCGAAACACACGAGGAAGGGCCGCGTAGTGTTTGAAACGCTGGCGGAGTCGGACGATGCCACGGTCATCGAGCATCTGACGAAGGTGAAAGGTATCGGCGTCTGGACCGCGCAGATGTTCCTGATGTTCGCTCTGCGGCGCAACGATGTGCTGCCCGTGGCGGATCTGGGCATCCGTACGGCTATGAAAAAGGCGTACGGGCTGGAGGATTTGCCGAAGCCCCCGGAAATGGAGAAAATTGCGGCGGCGTGGAAGCCATATACATCGGTCGCCTGCTGGTATTTGTGGCGAAGTCTGGACAATGTCGCGGCGCTGTAGATTGGATGGTTCCGAATCCGGAAAACCTTTCAGATCGACCGTTTTGGGCGTTTCCCGTCAAGTTGACGTGACCGCGACTGCGCGGGAGTGATCTCCCGGAACCCCGTTTGGGGCGAACAAGGCAGAGTTGCGAGCATCAGTGAAACCTGCCGCCGTTATTCCCACCTAAACGACCACCTCACCAAAGACCCCATCCACCCCGGAACTATAATGAGCGCTGTATGATCTTGGAGTAGCATACATAATCTCCGCCTCCACATCAGAGCAATCCATTATTCCGAGCAGCGCACCGACTATCAAGGGCTTAGGACCGAATGGGACGAGAGTTACTCGAAGTTCATTCGCCCCCTTCCGATCGGTGATAAATTTTCGGATTGCATGGCGGCACGCTTGAATGTCTAGCGTGGGCAGATACTCATTCACCACGTCGCTGTCGCTTTTGGCGAGATCCAGAAGTATGCGATTCTGGGTTTCGCAGATCTGCATCAACCGAGGCGAGCTTGAGACTGGAAAGATTAGACACGTTTCAATCGGGTCCACTGCGCGCCACGCGCAGAGCGACCGCATACCCTCGTGCCCTAGCGTTACTACGGCCTGATGATGCGTCTCTCTTAGGGCAGCCCGCGGAAGAGATCGAATCGGCATCGGCAGAAGCGAATATGACGGGCGCGTCAGTCTCCGCTTGTTAGAACTCTCGTAAAACTTTGGCCGTGTGTACAGAACTGTTAGCTGCTTCGGTCGCCACTCCTCTAAGCAGGATCGGACAAGAAACACTAGCTGGACTGCGGTAAAGCACGAAATATCAATTACAACATTCGCGTCTTTCCAGGAAATTCCGCGCGCACGTGAATGTTGCTGTAGTTCCTCCATGACTCTTCCATAGTCATAACGACCGGTGAAGATGATGATTGGGGAACGTTGGGAGTCCATCATCGTCATCTCTTCTACGAGTTCATTTATCGCGAGTTGCTTAAGCTTCTTTCCTTCGTCGCTTAACGTGCCCCGGAAAACGATTAGAATTGCCAGCCCCACATTCTGCGATCTGCACAGTCTCGTGGCGGCAACACTTCGCTCGTTTTCAAAACTTGCGGTAGCGATGTACACATCGGCGGCCTGATTACTCTCGACATCGTCGACGGTGCCACCAAGATACGGTTTCATTCCGACTTACTCCCACCTAGCAAACGACCTTCGAAAATGCCCACCAGTTCATCGACATCTTTCCAGCGTTCACGACGTCCGGGATCCCACATGCTTAAGCCATTTGGATGTTCGAGATTCGCCTCTTCAGTGCGAATGATATTTTTCCGAAATGCGAGCGCCAGCGCCAACGAGAAACCAAGCGCGAAGCAACCATATGAGTCAGGTTCTTGCGAACCGGACGTGTCAATCAGAATAGATCTGCTGCGACTCACGGTCCACACAAGATGTTCGAAAAGTGATAGCCCCTTCTCGTTGGAAGTGCTTATAACGATGAGTTTCAAATGTTTCGATTGACAGATTGCCCTGATTCGCTCAAGGGCTCGTGTCCAGAGATGAGCTCTTGGGCTCGGGTAATAGACGGCCACACAGTCCCGGGCCTGCTGAGGCCGTAGCTTAACACCGTTCAAACTGACTTTGAGCAATTGCGCACCGCTGGGAGGGAGCTTAGCCTGTTCGCGAACATTATTACACAGAGCTTCGATGCTCTGCTCCGACAAGTTATAAGGTAGTCGAGCTGTTTCCATCAAGAACTTATATTCTCGCAAGTCTGTGGCCCGCCCGGCGTCAGAATTATAGATCGGAATAACGCGCTTTCCGAGGCCGACCGAAATTCCGATCTCCATGATGATGTTCGGTCGCAGGGCGGTGAGATCGGCTAAGGTCAAGTCGCACTCAGAAATCTGCTCTATCAATTGGGGGGACAGTCCAAAACCGGCGGCATTGCCTTCCAAAGTGCCGATTCCCGCGGTCCGGAACACCTCACGAAAGAGCCTTCTCGCCTCACGCGATTCCGGTGTATTGCCAAAAAAGACTGACAGAAAAACGGTAGAAAGGACGGCCGGCACGTCCTCGAGTTTGGTTGGGGCGGGAAAGTGCACGTCCCGTGCTAACTTATTGATTGCCGCGGATGTACTGTATCCCACTTTTTTCGTGCTCGGAACAATTTTCAAGCACGGATAGACTAATGGTGAAACGACAAAGCGCTTTGGAATTGTCGTCAAACTCACATCGGAATCCCGCTCAAATAGTAGGGCTCCGTCGCTGAACGCCGCGCGCATGATCATAGATGCCTCTTCCGACAATCGCTCAGCCGCCGTACTGTTTTCATCAGCTAGCTCGATGATTTGCGGGGCAGCCTGACCAGGCGCGTTCGGAACAAAACTTCGGAGCACTCTCCACAATTGTCGTTCGGCTACTTTATCTATTCCCTCCGACCACAGTTCCCGCAGGAATCTGCTAAGCGTGGAAACGGCTTCAACTTGAGCCGCCGTCGAAACTTGCACAGCATCGCCGAAATAGCCAGCACGCTTGCAGGCTCTCAGAAAGTGACGTACGCTCCGCCCACTATATTGCGACAGGTACTGAAGTCCCCCTTGCAATCGTTTGCGAGGGCCGCCACCCGAGGGATGAAGCCTCGAGATGATCTCAGACAGCAAGGCCTCATATCTGGGGCGATCCGAATTAAAGTATTCGACTAAGCAGATCTCGAAATCTTCGGTGGCTCTAACCTTTCCAGTCGACAGGCTCGCTGAAAACTCAAACGGTCGGCAGGCAACCAGAGCAAAAAACAAGTCGCTATTTTGCCTACGAAGGAATGCATTAAACAACGGCCGACATTCCCATGGTATCCATTCGTATTGGTCCAACAAGACTCCGACTCGAAGCGACGATCGAGAACGAGCGGCATTCGCAAAAGTTCGGAAGACAGGCTCAGGCATCGCGATACTACCAGCCAAGTCTTGCACAGCTTGTTTCATCTTGGCAGGCGCACTAATGGCGGTTGCAAGCATGGCTTTGCTCTCCCGAGCAAATCCGGATATTTGCAGTGCATCAGTGAAAACCGAGGTTGCAACATTGATAAGAACTCGGTTCGTGCACTCAATCAGCGCCGACTCAAAGCCATCGGTGTCAACTCCCAGTCGCTTCGCTTCTGTAATTGTCTCGGCTATAACCTGTAGGAGGTGCAGAGTTCCGAATGATGCTGCTATCAATTGACGATTTTGGTGCATAACAGCATCGGGTGGAAATACGGAGGTATCAAACAGCGGTGCGATGTCCGCGAGGCAGCGCATATCAACGTAGAAAGCCGCGAACTCACGCCGCTCGAGGAATGCGGGGCGGCTGAGCATCGCTGGCCACGAGAGCCGTTTCATTAGCATGGTCTTACCGGTGCCAACCCCGCCATATAACACTTGGTGAATTCCTGATCGGACCTGGTCCCAGACTCGATTGGGGACGAAGCACTCTAGTGCCTGTTCAACCGTGTATAGGCAAGCGTCAAACTGCTCGAATTGGAATTCTAGTTGGGCCGCCATTGGTGAGCAATGTTAGGCTGATTGTACAACATTTACCATGCATCCTGCTCGACCGCACATTCAGTGAAAGCAGCCCCCTCTGTGCCAACATGACTGAGACATCTCGTGTGACCGCAATTAGTGAGCAGGGCGGGAAAGAGAAGACTCAGCATGACAACGGTAAACGGTTCTGCTCGGCCTGCGATCCGGTTTGGAGAATGG
>Ga0207933_1000547_pt1 | contig 35856 bp, 32 predicted proteins | sample NGESurdeep092012_4_FD_184488 | JGI IMG/M metagenome (GOLD analysis project Ga0207933, IMG submission 184488) | Arctic peat soil microbial communities from Barrow, Alaska - NGEE Surface sample F53-3 deep-092012 (SPAdes) | ecosystem: Environmental > Terrestrial > Soil > Wetlands > Peat ... | reverse complement strand
CTCGATGAGCGCCTTTTCGAACATCTCTTCGTCAGGGAGAAGTCGATTCGTGTCAGCAAGATGATCGATCAGCGAATTGTCCTCGCCCGGCGTCATTGGAGCGTCGAGCGACAGATGCGTGTGCGAGATTGCCAGCGTGCGGGAGACTTCTTCTTCTGTTATTCCGAGGCCTTCTGCGATCTCGAGATGTGTCGGCTCCCTGCCAAGGTCCTGCAACAACATGGCAGCGCGTTTCCCGACACGATGAATATCTCCGGCGCGATTGAGCGGAACGCGAACGATTCGGGACTGCTCCGCGAGCGCCTGGAGTATCGCCTGGCGAATCCACCATACCGCGTACGAAATGAATTTGATACCCTTGGTCTCGTCGAATCGCCGAGCGGCGCGCATGAGACCCAGGTTTCCCTCGTTGATAAGGTCGGAGAGATTGACGCCCTGGTTCTGATATTTCTTGGCGACGGAAACAACAAAACGGAGATTGGCACGAACAAGCTTGTTCATGCACTCGTCGTCGCCCGCGCGAATCCCGACCGCCAGCTCAGCTTCGGCCTCTCGCGTGATCAGCGGATAAGTGCTGATGTCGCGCAGGTACTGATCCAGCAGTCCATCATCAGCAGAATCCTTTCGCTTGCCGGGCAGCTTCATCTGTTCTAATTCTACCGAAGGGCGCGCGGTGTGAAAGGGGCTGGCCATCATACGATGACGTGCAGGGAAAAACGATTTACCGAACGATCGTTCCAAGCCGACGCCAACGCGCATCTGTCAACCAGCTCCAGGTCGACGCGCTGTCGGGGCGATAACTGTAGTAAACGAACATCGGCTCGCCCCGGACCAGTGAATCCGGCACGAATCCCCAGTACCTGCTATCGAGCGAATTATCCCTGTTGTCACCCAGCACAAAGAAATCGTGGGGCGGCACTATGAGCGGGCCCCAGTTGTTTCTTGAAGGCCAGTACGTCTCACTCGCCCGAGCCGATTTGACCAGATAGTCCTGTTGCCAGCGAAACTCGTCGACCGCCATGTCGGCATCGGCAGTCGTATGTGTTACGTACTTCTCCTGAACCGTGACGCTGTTGCGAGTAAGCACTCCGTCCTTCATGAACAGGGTGTCCCCCGGGATTCCGACGACTCGCTTGACAAAGTTGATGCGCGGATCCGAGGGCCACTTGAATACGATCACGTCTCCGCGACGCGGGTCGTGGAACGCTGGTAGGCGATAATGCGTGAATGGTATCTGGGCGCCGTACACCATCTTGTTCACGACCAGGAAGTCTCCAACCATCAGCGTGCGCTGCATGCTCGCCGTCGGGATCTTGTACATCTCGACGACGAGCGCGCGGGTCACAAGAAATAGCAGGACCGACGCGCCCAGTTGCAAGAACGCCCTCATGATTGCGCGCATCACCGCGACCGCTTCCTCCTCAATGCAGAATCCCCTATGCCAGCGTCAAGCAGTACGGGGTAGTATACCGACACTGCTCAAGCCCGGCGTCAGTCCGGCGCGCCAAGGTAAGCGTCAATCTGGGCGCGCTGGAGCGTCCCGGAGTAATCAACGTAGCCAACCTTGGTCTCGGAATAAAAGTCGTAAACTTCCCAACCGCCCTCTCGATGGCCATTACCGGTCTGCTTTACCCCTCCAAACGGGAGATGTGCCTCGGCACCTATCGTCGGCGCGTTGATGTACGTGATGCCCGTGTCGAGCTGTTCCAGCGCGCGGAACGATACGTTCACGTCACGTGTGTATACAGACGACGAAAGGCCGTACTTGACACTGTTATTGACCGCGAAGGCTTCATCGACCGTGGACACACGAATAACCGACAGCACCGGTCCAAAGATCTCCTCGTAGGCGATCCGATGCGCTGGCTCGACGCGCGTGAAGATCGTCGGCTCGTAAAACAGCCCGTCGTCCAGACCGTGGCCGGTGGCGCGATGCGCACCACAAACGATATCGGCACCGTCTGCCTGACCGATATCCACGTAGTGCTCGATCTTGCTCAGAGCGGCTTCGTTGATGACAGGACCGATGTCAGTTCCCTTCTTGCGGCCGTCGCCGATCTTGAGCGCCTTGGTGCGCTCGACCAGCATGCCGAGGAAGTTGTCGTGAATTCCCTTTTGCAGAATGAGCCGACTGGTTGCCGTGCAGCGCTGCCCCGTAGTGCCAAATGCGCCCCAGAGCGCGCCCTCGAGCGCCAGATCGAGATCAGCGTCATCCAGCACTATCTGCGCGTTCTTGCCGCCCATCTCGAGCGATAGCCGCTTGTGCATTCGCCCACAGGTCGCGCCGACGAGACTTCCCGTCGCCGTCGAGCCTGTGAACGAAATGAGAGGAACGTCGGGATGTTCGACCAGCGGCGCACCTACGTCTTCACCAGTTCCGTGCAACAACTGGATCACTTCCGGTGGAAGGCCCGCGTCGAGCAGGATTTCCACAAGCAACGTACCAGTATGCGGAACATCTTCCGCGGGTTTGAACACGACCGAGTTTCCGCAGACGAGTGCCGGGAACATCTTCCAGGTCGGAATCGCCATCGGGAAATTGAACGGGCAGATCAACCCCGCAACACCGATCGGTCTGCGATAGCTCATCGCCCACTTGTTTCGCGATTCGGAGGGGACGGTGCGACCAGAAAGCATACGGCCCATCGTCGCAGCGTAGTACGCAGTATCGATTCCTTCCTGGACATCGCCGCGAGTTTCAGTTAGCGGCTTGCCCATTTCGCGCGTCATCGCGTCAGCGATTTCGTCCTTGCGCGAAGTCATGATATCGCCCGTCTTTCTGAGCACGTCGCCGCGAAGTGGTGCGGGCGTCGCCTTCCACAATTCAAATCCACGCTTTGCGCTCGCCACAGCGCGATCTACATCTGTTGAATTGGAGAGCGGAAATTTTCCGATCACATCGTTCAGATCCGCTGGATTCCGATTATCGAAGTATTTGCCGGTTGAAGGCTCTACCCACTCACCGGCTACGAAGTTCTTGAAGATTTTCATCAGTTCACATTCTTGTAAAGCGTGACCTTCCCATCGGCGATACGAATGTCGCCAATGTAGCTGGGAAGCGGGATGGGAAACGCGTCTGGTGCGATCCCATCGGGTGCATTGTGCCTTATCTGCTGCACGAGCTTTGGTAACACCGACTTCGGCAATGCGAAGTCGTGAATCTGCGCCTTTACAACGTGCATCTGCGCCAGACCGGGACGCACGACATCCACCGTACCTGCGAGTTCAACCGTATCTCTCGCGCCGATCATCGACGCCAGGGGACCAAGCGCACGCTCCGCGCCGAGTTCCCGAAGCGGGACGACAGCGCGAACGCGCAATTGATTCCCGGAGACCATCGCCTGCACATCCGTGGACGACGGTGGAAGCTGTTTGGCGGTCTCCAGGATCAGATACGCTACCGCCTGAGCCGGCGTGAGCCTCGTCCCGCCGGATGTCCTGGAGTCCTGCAACCCACGGACCGCCGCTTCCCCGGTTGTAGCATCAGCCGGCGTGACCGAATGCCATTCCCCAGCCACCGGCGCCGCCCCCGGGCTCTTTACCGCCCACCAGTAGTACCCGCCAGCGACAATCGCGGCCAGGATAATGAGGCACCCTACTTTTCTGAGGCAGCCGAACATGCTGAAAGCTAGCCAATATGGGGTGGGGTGCACACCCTGCGGGAGCCTTGGCGCAAGTGGAGGGGCAGTCGTTATGCCTCAGTTTCCAATCCGTGTCGGATCGACGCACTGATCCGACACAGAGGTAGACCCGAGGTTATTCGCCAGCGCCTCACTTCCGCGCCGATGGCCTGTACCGCAGCGCCTCAGCTACATGTCGCGCCTCGATCTTCTCATCTGCACCGAGATCCGCGATGGTCCTTGCCACCTTGAGTACCCGGTGGTAGGAACGCGCCGATAGCTCCAACGTCGCAGCCGCGGCATGGAGCAGTGTCCGCGCATCATTCTCGATCGGCGTGTGCCGATCGAGCCAGCGGCCCGGGACGTGCGCGTTACAGGTAACACCCCGCAGCATACCGTATCGCTTACGCTGTTGACACCGCGCCTGTCCAACACGCGCACGCATTTGCGATGAACCATCACCGGTCGCGGCATCCCCACTCAAATCACGCAACGCGACGGCGCCGACGGGAACGTGCATGTCGATTCGATCGGTGAGCGGGCCGGACATTCGCGCCGCGTATTTCGCCACTTCTGCGGGACCGCAGGTACACTTGCGACCCGGCTCGCCAGCTCTGCCACACGGACATGGGTTGGTTGCGCCCACGAGCGTGAATCGCGCCGGGAACGTCACCGACATCGCAGCGCGCGCGATCACGACTGTCGTGAGGGAAACGATATTGGGTGACCAAGAAATGCGGGTTGGGTGACCAGTCTCCTATGAAGCGTGTCGTGCCTTTCTCGCAAACGGATCAATAACTTCGCGCGACGAGGTGCAGCTGGGTGCACAAAGGGTGACCAACCGCGGACTACCAACGGCCACGGCCTGGTTTAGAGCGGATTATGAGGCCCCGTCCCAAATCGCTTCATGTGTCGACCATGCCGCGTAGCTAACGATACCGAGTCAGAATTCCGTTGTACTCCTCACGAGCGGTGGCAAGTTTCTCTACGGAACCGTCAAAAAGACCGCGTCGCAACAGCAGCCAGCTGCTGCCTTCACGTTCGATTTGAGCCGCGGTCTCGTCGATGGCGGTTGGGCGGCCGTAGATGTGCTCGCGCCGCCACGATAGCCGTCCCGCTGGCGCCCATAAGTTGCCGTTGCCTCCCGCTGCCCGGATTCCGGCGTACGCCAATCCCACGATGTACTCAAAGCGGTCAAAGGCGTCATCGTACGTCTCCCGATCTCTAAGAAACGGCGACAGTATTGAGCGAAGCACTTCGGAGAGATGATCGCTGATCGGGGTATAACGGTTTTCCCAACCAGGCATACGTCGAGCAACCCGAGGGTCGATAGCTTCCGTCGAGTTGAGCGACCACGCTGGCGAAGTTGGGCCGCCATTAAGATCTAGGCGGAGCCGCGGCTTCAGGATCAAATCGAGTAGTGCTTCTTCGGCCACCTTACCGCGGGCGATAGCGGCTAGCCCGCCGGCGTAGAACGCGAGTTGTCCCGGATATCTGAGCAGTGCCGTCCAGATTTCATAGCGCGACCCTGGCGACCGGACAACGTCGGCGACGATATTGCCGAGCTGCTCCAACGCATCGACCCAGACTGCCCGGTGATGATCTTCGCCCCAATACGCGCCATTCGCCATAAGAGCGATAACCACTTCTGTCGCGCTCTCAAGTTGCGTCATCTTTGCACGCACCTTACTGAGCGGCTCTGGTGACTCCGCTACGTCGACTAAAGACAATACGTGGTTGGCGCAACGCGTTACCTCGCCAGTAACGAGATCGGATAATCGAATGCGCTGCTCCGGCACTGGTAAATAGCGCTTGAGGGTCGCTACCGCGACAGCGGTGGAGAGTGGATGAGGCAGAGCCATTGATTCAAGAGCGGCAACTTTCTCTGTGACGTCGTCGAAGAATTTGTCTGCGCTCTCAATTTCAATCAAACGTGCTTGGCGCTGTTCGATGATTCGCGTGGCTTCCGCTGTCGGCTCGCCGTGGGCCGCCCAAAAAGTGGTGAACCGCCGATTCGGAGCCCGCTCGAATGCACTGCGAAGGGCGCCGTCCCATTCCGCCGACCATCCGGCGATGACCATGCCGTATTCGTCCAGGACGCGGTCGAGTAGTTGATTAAACGCCGGATCGTACTCGGCGAGTTCGCTAGGCGTGTTTTTGATTCGGATGTCGAGGTAATCGCCGTGAAGCTTCACGATTGTGGCGGGCGCGAGATGAAGTGGCATCATCCCGCGCACGGCGTCCGGCGTGCTCACTACGGCTGGCGTCACACCTTCGTCGCGCAGCGCCGTCTCCAATAACTGATCGAAGTTGGTTGTGAGCACAACACGCACGACGCCGTCGCGGATGAGCCGAGCGATGGCTCGGTGCGCCTGCGTCGGAACTTTGAGCCCTTGCTCCCGCTCTTCAGTCGAAGGTTCGAAATACCCGCGCAAAAGCTCACGGCGTTCGGTCGGAGTGTTGGCCAGCTGCTCAAGCAGCGTCGAATATGCAGGTGGTTCGTGATATGTGGACACGTACCAGCCAGTCGGGTCATCATTGGCGAGTTCAGCCACCGCCTCGCCACCTACCGTTGCCACCCGCCGAATAAGGTCTTCTACGACTTCCCAGCCTGTGGGTATTCCCGCGGCTCGCGAGATTCCGGAGCCAAGCAGTAAGGCGTAGCCGCCCTTCGTATTCTGGAGGGCGAGTGCAAGAGATAGGAGCGGATCGAGTTGATTAGGTGGTGCCGGCATGATCGAAAAGTATTCTACAAAGCTCGACGGCGCCGCAACCCCTCGCATCGCCGCGTCGAGATTCCGTAGCTACTAGACCGCGCGCAGGCCGCGAGTGCCTCACAACGCTTGAGTGAATGGCGGCGCGCGCGCAGATCAAACTACGCTCATCCATGCTTCAGTCATCGCTGGATCTCGCGCTCACCTTCTCCTCGGAACCAGACAGGCCAAGCTCGCTGATGTACTACTCGGCCTTCCGACGAGGGTATTTCTGCGCGCGTGTGATACTTGGTGGCGGCGAGAACGGACCACAGGCCCATTGCCACGTTTACCGTGAGCAATGCGGAGGTCTGTACGCACTAGTTGGCGGGCGCACGCTAGGCGGGGTGTTGTACGCCGCAACGATTCCGAGTAGCTTGGCAAACCGGCCTACTGCGATTCCAGACCAGAATGAGTGGATGGTTTGAACTGAATGCAAAGGCCCCAGCGAATAGTCCGGCTACGACGGGCCAGAAGTACCAAAACGAAAGAACTGCGCTGCTGACTGCCGCGGCGATCAGCATAAGACAGCCGGAAATCATCGCGAGCGACGCGCGACGTGTGTCCCCCCCGTAGAGAGCCGCACGAAGTAGTTTCGCAGTGACGCAAAAACTGCCTGCGACTCCCAGGAAGACACCGACCGAATAAGGCGTAGCTGACGGCATGCTCCACGTTACGGCCATCGGCGCACTGGACGCTACGGCGCGACTCGCGGTGACTTCGCTAGAAGCAATTTCAACAGTATGGACAGGATCAGTACAATTGCGCCTGGCAGCACCATAGACGCGGTAATCGAGAGCGACGAATACAAAAATATCATCCCCGCGCTACACGCATACGCGATGGCAAGCGTTCCCGAAAACTGCCCGAACAATTGCACTCGCTGCATCCAAGCCGGTGACGGGGCGATTACTCGCTGCGACATCCAGCGCAGTGCGTACGCAGTGATGTATTGCCCCACAAGGAAAACAATCAAACCCACGGCGCCAATCCAGAGGCTGCCATTACCGGCTATTGGAGTCGCCGGCAGGAACGCTCCGATGTCGCGTGCGTCACTATACGCCAGTGGTCTGCCAGTCCGCCATGCGATGACGCTCGTTGGCACCCATAGCGCTAACAATACGGTCATGTAGCTGAGCCCACGAACGGTCCAGAGTTCCCACGACGGAACTGCCTTGTCTGCGATCCCCCACTTGTCCGAGACGGCCTCGACTTCTGTCTGGAACCGCGGTTTGGGAGTTGTCGGTTGCGCCGATCCACCATAGCCCGGAGGTTTCTCTAGCCATCGTTGCCAAACGGCCATCGCCAACAGGCCGGATACGAGGCTCACGATGAACGGAATTGTTATTAGTTCGTTGAATGAGTTCACGGCTTTACCGGCTCGCTCGGCAGCTGCTGCCTATCGCGTAACCGCCCGCTATCCGTTAACCCGACGGGCTGGGCGGATACCCGCGGTGGCAGAGGCATCATTTGGTGTACAAGGGATTAATCACTCCAAATGCTGCCTCGAATCTTTCGAGCGTAGCTGCGTCCCATGGTGGCGCGTTCATCGCAGAGTAGCTCGCGACGGTGTAATGGTTGAAACCGCCGCTGGGGCGAAGTTTCGTACCCGTATCGCTTAGATAGCGTGTGATGCGCTCTACTATCCTGTCGCCGGGGGGAAGTGCGCTCTCTATCACCAGCTTCCCCTTGAGCTGATTCACGAAGGCGCTATTGAACAAGTCGAGATAAGTGGCTACGGAGATCAAGTCCTCTACGTCCGTGCTCGGTTGACTATCTGTTTCTGCAGTATTCTTGCCCGCTGCTTCAGTACCAGCGGGATCGTCAACTGTCTTAACACTCTTGCGGAATAATCCGTAATTAAGCACCAGCTTTTCGCGAATTATCTTCTCACGCTGAAGTTGCTCCAAACGCTGATGCGGTTTCTTCGAGAAATCGTGGAGGACCACCATTTGCAGTTTATTTCCGCCCAGCAGAGCGACGAATGTCGCGACGTTGTCTAACCCTCCAGTCGGCACGATGGTGACGTCATCACGCAAGCCGGCACGCCCGGCCTGCTCCAAGCTCGCGGAGAGCTGCTGAAGATAAATGAGATCAGATGGTCCCTCGACGAGCAGATTCCGCTTCGAGATGAAGAGGTTCTGAGCTATCGTATAGCCAAGGGCAGCCTGCATTGGGAATACAGTCTTAGGATCGGAGCCGGTTACGTCATCAGTTACCGTCGTCCCGTATTCAGGGCGATCCTCGACGAGTCGTACTTGATGCAAACGATCTCCGTGCAACATGAACGGAGAGTGCGTCGTGTAAACGGTCTGATGCTTCAGCGCCAGATCGTCTATATAGCGAAGGAAGTCTTCCTGTGCGAGAGCGTGAAGGCTCAAGCCTGGTTCGTCGAGCAGCAGAATCAAACTGCTGGCAGTTCCCAATTGTTGCTTGACGCTGTCAAACCAGACGAGAAAGCTGAAGAACCAAATAAAGCCGCGACTTCGCTGATCAAACCCGACGGTAACCCGATGTCGCCTATTGTATATCCGAATGTGTAAATTAGGCCCGCTGTTGTACGGCGCAGGTTCTTCGGGGTTAATACGTACGTCGATTTTTACATCTAGCTGATCGTTCTGCTTCCAATATTTGAAGACACGATCAGTAACCTTATTCGAAAATGCTTCAAGCTTGGCTGTGATTGACTCATAACTCTTTGCCGCAATTAATTCCTGTAGCGTCACTTTCGCCATCCGCAACAGACCCAAGACAGCGACGTCTTTCGGATCTAGCGACGCAACATTCTCCCCAACCGCCGCGACCCGTTGTTGTAAGGATAGCAAATTCATACGGCCTGGAAGCAGTCGATAGTCATCAAAGTAGACAAATCTGGGCACATTTCCCTCGAGGCATCTCTGCCATACCTCCCGGTCTGCGCCTTGCCATCCTTCGGGCATTGCTTTGAAACGTGCGTCGAGTTCTGTGTAGAGTTTTTCAGCCTCGGCCCCCCGAGTCGCTGCACCGCCAAGTGTAATCCACAAGTCACGCGCCGATTTGGCGGTCATAAACGACGCTTTGATGTCGTCGGGAAGGTTGGCATTGTCGAGCAACGAGCGCACATACTCTAGTTCATTAGCGACGACGCCTATGGTTGTCGCACCATATTTGTGGATAACATAGAAGCTGTTCGTCGTCAGTGCCTTGAAACCCAATTTGGCGTTGATTTCTGCCACCTCGTTTGCGTCGAGCTCGTAAATGAGTCTAGCGACGGTTGCTGGATCGTCCGGATGAAGCTCGTCATAGTCATTCAGCGAACTCCTCGGGTAGTCCATCTCTCGGTCGTATTTCCCTCCGCCGTCGGCCGGCCTCGCCTTGTATAGCGCTTGCAAAAATGCGGTTTTCCCCGCCTCGTTCTGACCAACCAGGACGGTTACGGTCGGATCAACAGTCACGTCACCGCTATCGGCGATTGACTTGAAGTGCGTTACGTGTGCGTGAGCAAGGCGCATTAACTCTCCTAGCCTTTGATGGCTGAGTTCGGCGGTAGCAGTTCTGCACGGACGGCAGTGATTTCAATATCACTAAACGCGTAAGTCGTGTTGACCCGTTGGGGCCATCGGCGTCTGCCACGGTTAATGTGCGCTTTCTCCTGTCAGTACGCCAGTCACCGGCCGTTCTGCCAGCAAGACCAGAACGTCGTGCACGACTGAAGACCATGCGGATAAAGTGGGACCCGCGATGTAACAAGGGGGCGAGGTAGGCCCGAAGTAACAATGGTCCCGCGCAAAAGTCACCGGTACATCGCTCGGCGCAAACCTACATGATGTCTACGGCGCGCTCACGGCCAGTATGTGACCCGTACGGAGTCGGCGCGCAGCTTTAGTAACTCGCTCCGCGAGAGTCCCTGTCATTGCCTTGCAAACCGGTGATGCGAGCAATGCGGCGGCGTGCTCGGGGCTTACGAGGGCTGCGGCAAGAAACGCTGCGCGAACGTCAGCGCTAACATCCTCCATCGCCATGCGTTCCGAGGCGCTTCGGAGTAGCCGCTCGGTGGCCTCGATGGTTGCTTCAGTGCCGAGGAGACCACCGGCCACGAGCATCCGGCGCCTGAGCGACGGGGTCACGCCTTTCGCGCTCACACAGTCCTGCACGCATGTGCCGAATACAGCGGTCGCTCTGGTAGTCCAGCCGATGCATTCGTACGCTCGCTTGAGCATGCCACGGGTCCAAGCGTCTTGTACGAGATCTCCCAACGCAGTGAGCGCCTCTGCACGGTCAAGCGTTCCGATTTGCAGTGCGTGCGAAAAGAAACGGGCCGCCCGTGTCCGCGGCGGCGCTCCTTCTACGGGGAAGCGTCGACACCCGGCAACCGCGCTTCGGAAGTCATCTTCCGTATAGCCATCCGCCCAAGGGGCAATATCCATGATGGCCACGGCGGTCCGTTCGCCGCCAACGAGATTCGGCTCAGCGGGTGAACGATCCGCAATCGGCAGGTCGCGGAGTGCAGCACACAGTATTGGAAGTGCGCGACGGCGTCGCTGGAGGCGAACTCTTATCCCGTCTCGCTGGGTGATTGCGCGGTCCAGGAATCCAGGCGCATGGCTGTCGGCCAAGGCTATCAAGTGGCGGTCTCCGGCGTTGAGCAGTTCTGTGCCCGCAATTAGACGCGATTCTTGCTCACCGACGGCAGTACGCGGCGAGTGGAGCCCGACTCTGCGTCTGGCGCGAGCGTTCAACGCAGCGGAGATCAGTGCGGTTACCGCACTGCTTCCATGAGTACGGGCGCAAAGCCACGGTTCGATTATCTTCGCATCAACGGCGGAAATTCCCTTTGTTCCGTCTGACAGCGCGAGCAACTCGTAGTCGATCCCGCTCGTGTACACTATCTCGTCCACGAGTAGCGCGGCGAGCGCTGCCTCGTCGAATACATTCCGAGGATCCGCACCAGCATGGAAAGGAGCGACGAAATATCTCGGAGGTGCGCCGCCGGCAACAGAATATTTGCTTTCGTAGGCACGAGCTAGGATCCCCTCGCACGCGGTGTCAGTGCGATCTTCGAAGTCCGTTTGCACACAGCGGCTTAACGCTCGCATCAGGCTGCGACCGCTCTTGTGTGGAGGGAGGAAATATCGAATCGGATGATTTTCCTCCAACGTGCGGATCAAGAGCCGTATCTCGGACCGAGAGACGGGCCGTCCGGCGGCTCCCTGCAAGCGCCGAATTACGGAGCGTGCAGCGTCCGCTCCATTAGAAACGCTGTCAGCAGGGAGTGCCAGATGTGGAGCGTCTACCGGTGCCCAGAACAATGCCGCGGCGCCGCCGGTACTCGCTACGCGTTCACGCCGCACCATGGGCGGATGCGTTATAGCGCGCTTGGGCCTCGACGGCATTCGCGACAAAGTTTCCAAACGCTTTCCAACCGCATTGACGCAATTTGATGCCAGTGTCCATCCAGACTGCTTGATTTTTTGAGAAATAGCGAGCGTCGGCACCATGGATCGCCACTCTGCTGCGACGAGACACAGCGCATCGTACACAATCTCCGCATCACCTCGAACCAACATGGTGTTGATTTCAACGAAACCGGGCGGCGTATACCGGCGTAGTTTGCCGGTGCCGCGGCAGAAAAGGACTCCGCGGCTAGCGAGCGCTGTGACCAGCACTTTGACGGGAAGATGAAACGCCCACCCTTCAGCACGGAGTGCATCCGCGATGGTCTTCGAACTAATCCCGTATCCGCACCGCCGCGTTTCGGCGTAGACAAGCCGGACGATTGGTTCTGTCTGAGACCCCGGCCGTACGTGTGGGCGTGTCCCCGTATCCAACGCTGGCCAAGGCATCGTACCACGGACAAACGCCGAAGATGTGTCGGCTTCGGACGCTTTGCGACGACGGGTGTTACTCATGATCGGGCGCCTCGGAGCCAGCGAGTCCCTTGAGCTCGCTCATGAACAGCACATCGTCAAACGCCACCTCAGATATGGACGTTACGGGCGTCAAACTGTTGTCAACGTAGGCGATTAAGTATTGATCTACGTGCGATTCGACGCGCCGCAGTGACTTCTTGATGTACGGTGCAACGTCGGTGCGAATAAAATGCTTCCAGGCTTCGTCGCCGATCCTGTCGGCTTCGGCGCGAAAGCCGGGAAGCACATTGGCGTACAGATTGGCAAGGACTTCGTGGGTAATGCCATTAATTTCATACGCTTTTCGCCACCGCTCGCCCCAGTCGGCGCTCTGGCGCACTCGGTCCCACAGCTCCGGCGTCCCGACGAGCAGAATACCAGTTCCAATCCGCGGCTCGTCCTCGTCAGCGAGCTGCTCCTCCGACAATGGCTCATCCGACGCGGTTTGGACTATGATGGAGCGTGCGACGTCCAGCACTGATGCCGGAAACGTATCCGCTTCGTCAAACGCCAAGATTCCCACGTTATCCTCAGCGTACACGCCGATCAGATCGGCTAGCGCGCGTGCCTCACCGCGGTAGCGCAGCCAAGGGGGGATTTCGCCAAATTCCTCTTTGTAAAGGACGTGTACAAACTCTAGAGCATCCTTGGGTTTCGCCGAGCGGAACTTCCGCACTTTCACAATTGCGTGTGCATGGTCATTTTTTCGCAGGAGCTGCTGGCGCTCTCCGAATTCTTTTACCGCCCTAGCGAGGCCGTGTGACTTGCCTACGCCCTTCTTACCGTACACCACTACACCTTCCCTATGCATTGCCACACCGCGTAGCGCTTGCGCCACCCAGCCATAAGCCGCCACCTCGTCGGACTTAGGATATCTCACCCGGTCCAGAAACCGGATGTGACGCGGGACATTACCGTAAACCACTACCCGCGGCCGCGCGGCGGGGGCTGATGTACCGGCTGAGGCCGGCGCTGACAACTTCGCGGACCCACCAGCCTCCGGCGGCGGAGGCACGGTGCCCGAGTTCGTCACCGGTGCATCGCCATTCCGTGAGGGCTTGGGTTTCCTAGGTTTTGACATTGAAAGATTTGCGGAGGTTGAGTGGTCTGACCGTAGTAGATGTCGATGGCGCGCACGACGCCGACGCGGGCATTCTTATCCGGTTTCTCGCCGCCCCCCTGAGCGCAGTTCGTCCAGATCGAACGGGTCACTCCGTGGCGACATTGGATGCGTAGCCAGGCGTGGTGGACTCAACCCGCATTCCCCAGCGTTGACCTGCGAAGCAGGCGTTGAGAGAGCCGATGTACGAGACGAAGACGTAGCAACCTTGACCGGTTTGCGTTTTCGCGGGGCGGCTTTGCCGGCAGCGACCAATTCGACGGACGCAGTAACGGCTTCGTCGGTCGTACCATTTGCTGCACGAATATTCTCGTCAAGCTTACGGCAGCGTTTCGCTACGGAGTGTTCCTTCGGAGCGTCCGCTTGGGCACGAAGTTCAGTGGTAGAAGGAATCGACGACTTCATGCTCGCTCCGCCGGTCTTGGCACCGCGAGTCTTCGTGTCGCCAGTCTTCGTCGATCCACTCGCGCCGCGTGGCGCAGCAGAACTCTTGCCACGGCGCGACTTGGCATCCTGGGCGCGGCTACGCTCCGCGATGTCGCCGCGGAATGCGTCCGCCGTGGCCGTTCCTAAATCCTCGTCCCGCATTTCGTCACGTGCCTCATTGATCTCGTCACGAATGTCAGCGAGGTCCGCTTTTATCACTCGGTTGAAAGCTTCCGCAGTCAGCGCGCGCGCAAAACGGTCGCGTTGGCCAACAAAAAGCGCTGGCACACGCCCGCGCGCCGAAGGCCGCTCGGGGTACACTAGCACGCCACGCTCGAACGGATCGCTTCGAACGAAGACCTCGGTGCCCGGCGGGAAAACCTCCTGCAGCACAAGGCTTTGGTACCACACATTGGCCACTTCGACGCCGCGAGGGTCGACTGTGAGCTTATGGCCCTTGAATAGTCCCAATACGGGCGACGAGGTCTGCGACATTCGAGGTGCCGTCTTCTCGAACAGTGACGCCGGCGTGACGAAGTCGAGTCCTCGGTGCGGGGTCTCATTGTACGCGTTTACCGCATGCCGAATCACGGATACGACCTGATGCGTTTCTCCGAGCGACTCGACGGGGATTTCGAAACGGTATGGTTCCATCTTGTGCTCATCACCGCTATTGCGCTCTCGCGTCGTTCGCGGATCCTCGCGGTCCGGATCGTAGGGTAGATGAACGTCGTCGTCGCCTGTGAGGGCGTTGAGATCCCGCTCCTTGAGCGTTGCGAAGTAGTGCTCCATGACGCCCCGGCACCATGAGGCGTATGGTTGGCCGACCGACGTGTTAAACCCTTTGTCTTTGAGCAGTTTCGCGGCTGACTTGGTGTTGCCTGAACCATCCAAGCGAATCTCGCCAGGCTCGCCGCGCGCAAAGTTGCGAAGGTCGGGATCGGCCCAGTTTGGGTCTACGGCGCCGGCGACCGTGGCAACGACTTCCAGCGCCGTGAAGTGACTATGCAGACGCCGTGATGCAGAAACTGCACTCGGCTCTTTCACCCACCACGCGACAATGGCGCGAGTATGTGCGTCGAGTACGAACACCGCCCACGTGCGAGCCGCGTACCATTTTTTCTCCGTCTGATGCCAAACCTTCACCCATGTTGGGAGCATCGTCTCGTCGGCAAAGAAGAGCTCCAACGCGCGGTTCGTCGGGTTAGTGGACTTGGGGGAACGTCGGGCACGGGTTGCTTTGGTCCCGAATTCAGCCATAAATAGCTGAGTAGCTGGGATAGACAGCACGTACCGCCGTACCGCGTGGACGCTTGGAGCCGGCGCCCCGTTTGCGTTGCACCAGGCACTCAGTAGCCGGCTGATTCTAGTCCATGACGGTCTGCGACCGCTCCCGACGCGAAATTTTGCGGCACGGCCGAACACCAGCGTTTTCAGCCGCGTGGCCACCTTGCCGCGGATGTCGCGTGGCTTGCATCCCACGGGAGGGAGGTCGATGAGTCCTGCAATGGTATTTCCCGCAGCGCGGTAGCGGCGCGTCCATCTCTGGTAGGACGACAGTGAAGGGACGGGGCCGTATCCATGGAGGGCGCCGCGTTTTTGCTCTATTGCCGCCTCGATGCGCTTGAGGCGCCACGGCTGTCCGCCGGACAGAGTGTTGCCATACCCGACAATTCGCTCGCGCCGCCGTGCCTCAACCATCCGGTCCGATTTTTCGTCGAACGCCGCGGGATCGGGGAAACACTTCTTCGCACGTTTGTCGCGATCTGCAATCTCACGACGCCTTGCACGACGGACTTCCTCCGACTCGTCAGTGGCGGCGTTAGCTCGCTCCGCCGCGGCGCCCATCAGGCGTCTCTCCGGTAACGGCTGAGCCAGATCCCAAGCCTGGGGTGGCTCGGCTGCGGGAGCAGGGGCAGCGTGCAACGCAGCCTGAAATTGGTTCGGCGGCGCCTCTCGACTCCACAGGCGGAGCCAAGCGCGGCCGATTGCACCGGCGGACACGTGCGGCTTGCTCGCGCACTGAAGTCGCTAGGGGCCAGCGATCTAATTGTGTTTTTCGGGAATAGCATAGGTCAAACGGCGTGACGGAGTTCTAAATCGTCGGCAAAACCCATTCGCAGTGCAGGTCTCGCCCGATAAGTCGAGAATCAGGCAACAGAAAATCCCGGCCAACAGTTTTTGCAAATTACGAAAACGTCAGAATGACTTACCTGTTCTCGCGCGCGGCTTGGTTCACCATGTTGACCGCTACATGGCAACCCACACTGGACCGAGAGGAGGTACTCCGCGGCAGAAAAGGCCGGCGTACAGATGGCCCACGTCTCGCCGTCACGGAATTGACGCGATCAAGTGGCGGGTGTGGATTGGCTATCAGCTCCGGCAGTGGCGGATGCATGCCGGACGGAGTGGTGGCCAAATGAAGCAGCAGACCGCTTGCCGATTAGCGGGTCTGCACCTAACAGCCCTGACCGCAATCGAACTCGGCCGGAAGGGAGCGGATGCGCTGGAAATTCGCGCACTCGCGAGCGCTTACAGCAAGACAGAAAAGGATATAGGCGCCTTGTTCGTGCCCCCATCTATTGACGAGTGGCAACTCGTGCTCGCGGAGTTCCAACCCGACCCGAAATTCCGCAAAGCCCCAACCGGCAGGCCGTTCGGTTAGGGAGCGGTGGTGTTTCGCAGTCGCCCATCAGCGAATCTGTGAGTCCGTCGCATCGGACTGATGAAGACCGCGCGGGCACCATTCACCTTCCACGACGAGTTCGTTCAGGATGCCACATTCAGACCCGCTCGATGACAAAATTGAGCGCGACCTCACGGCAGGGGCAACAGAACAAGACCAGCGCGAACGGCTACAGCTTCGCGAGTGGCAAATCTTTTTCGGCTATGCCTCACACTTCGTCAACCCTCTTCCGCCCCTCAACGACGTTGCCCGCAATTTGGTGGAGAATGGCGTCGCGGAAAGCACGTTCGTCTCTGACGGCGAAGCGTGGTGGTCCATCGACGATCCTGTTACAGCGACTCTTCGTGTAGGGAAACGATCACGGAAGGTCGGACACGGTCGCATAGACTTGTCGATGCGGGCAGACGGGCGGCATGCAAAGCTCGCGTTTCCGCCGATGGCGCGGGGTTACGCACAAGAGGGATTGGCATCGGCGGCGAGACTTCGGTATCACGAAGAGTTCCTCTTCGGGCACGATAACCTTCCGCCGCGGTATGTAAGAGGACAATTAGGCTTGTGCTGCTTCGCGGACGATGAATCCAAGCTGTATGTATATCCGCAGATTAAGATTTTCGAGAACGGCGTCGTCCTCGTGTATTTCCGCATGTTTTCGCCGAGCGACGCGCAGCCACTTGATCGGTTCCTCACGCGGTACGTTAACGCCTCACTCTCCGGTTTCAGGCGACTTCTCGTTTCTCCAGGCGTTGCATATTGGTCAACTCTTGCCGCCCCCTCGAGTGGCGTGTTCCGTTGGCACCAACGGCCCCGTACTGCATGGGAACAGCGCCACCATGGTGAACTGGTCGTAGCCGAAACAAATATTGAGAAGGCCAACGACTTCTCGTTTGCGCTCACCTCGGTGTCGACTGCAACTGAGGCGGCCGTCTTACGGTCCGCAAAAGAAGCGCTGGCCAAATTGGAGCCCGTAATCAGCGAGCAAGCACGAAAACAAGTCGGCTTGACTGGAGATGCGATGACAGACGCCGAGTCCTTCGTCCGTGCTGTTAATAAGCACCGAAAGGATTGTGAGAGCGAGGACGACACCATTGGTCGACTCGAAGATGAGTACGTCGAAGCGGTGCGCGTTCGCGCGGAAGATGCTGGTAAGAAAATCACAGATTCAGCGATCAGATATCTCCGGGAACAAGAAAAAACGTTCTCCGGTCTCGCCCTCACGCTCATGGCTGTCGCGGGGTATGTAGCGGGCACGGGATCATCTGGGCCGCGCAGTTTGATAAAAGTCGCGATTGCTGGGCCAGGCCGTCCCAATACAGTGGGGAACCACTGGGGAGGCCACCACCATGTCCACCTGATACGTTTTCGAGGGCAAAGGGAAACAGCGTCTGAAAACGAGCGCATCTACGGCGCCGATTTCGGAAGCATTATCGCGCGGGTGGTAATTGGCAATGACAACACGGCGAGGAGCATGCTGCCGAAGTCATCGCGATTATTTGACGATTTAGGGGCGTATCTAGCCAGAAACGGAAGCTTGTGGGTTCAACCACACATTGCGGACGTGCCAAGGGACGCCGAGACCGATCCGAACCGTGGCGATTTAGTCGAGGAGCATCACGTCAAAGCAGAGATGCTCGACTATGCATACGCGCTCCATCGACGAATTGCAGAAGAAGCGACGGTCGAGCGCGCGACTGTAGAGGACATTCTCACGGCGCGAAAAGCACTTGCAGACTTTGAAATGGCGGTGCACGATGCAAGCCATTTTGGCGAGGTGCGCGACCTCCTTCAGACGGGACTTAAAGCGTACGCCATAAACGAGTTTCGCATTCGCGCAGAAGAGGCGGTTCGAATCAGAGAGGCTATCGCGACGCACACGCTTACGCGGTCTACTCAACGATTCGCGACCATGCTGTCGTTGCTCGTGGGGAGTCTCGCGCTTCCTTCGCTCGCTACGAGCGTGGTTGAGCCGCTGTGGGCATGGCTGGGTTGGCCCGCGCCATCGCGCACGGAACCGCGCCAGTTGATGTTCATTCTCATCGCGTCGGTTGTCGTCCTTTGCCTCATACTTCTCGGCAGCTGGTGGGCTCGGCGCGTTCGCCCATTTCGAGGCAAGAGAAGAGCGGCGCGAGGATAGTGGCGATTACCCACTCTGCCACTATGCACGTGAGCGATTCTTGAGGTCGTGGGCCGCGGGACTCCATTCGGAAGGACTGCGAGTTAGATAGTGCCCCTGCTACGGAATAAATGCTATTCAGATCCATCCGATGATTGAGGACCGCAGGCTATTCGCAGCGCGAGCCCTGCGGTGAACGACATGGACAGAACGTGGCCGTCCCTGACTAGAAGCGCAACGGAACAGCAGCCACGTTTGGCCTTGTGGGGAGGCACGCAATGCCACGATGCTGGGACAGTATCCCAATGAATTCATATTTAGGAAGTCTCTCGCGTCGGCTCCTGCACGTCGACACCTCGAGCGGGGTGACAGACGGCCAACTGCAAGCCGCCATGTGTGGCATCGGCTTGGCAATATGGCTAGGCGCAATGTCAGTCGGTTGGCTGCGCTACGTGCTGGCAAGCGCTCCGCTATCCGGACGGCCCCTCAACGCGGCGCTAGGAAACGCCGGCGCGCTTGTCGGCGTAGCATTGCTGGCGCAGCATCTTCAGCCAGCTTTCCCAGCGTCTCATGCGAAGTTCTACTCAAGCGCGCGAAGAATCGCCTTCTTTGTCGGAGTCTTAGTCACTGTTCTCGTGCCGGTCGCTGTTTAGCGACAACGGACGCAACGAACCTGTCGCCGCCAATCGACAAGGCTTATGACGCGCTCCGAGCGGCCGCCCACGCGCCATGCTCCGTGATGAAGCGCTGAACCGGGCTACTATTCGCGGCCTAGTCCCCAATTGCGCTCAGGGTCATTTCGGCGGTTTGGCTGTGGTCGGTCGTTGGTGTAACTACTGCCATCAGCGCCGTCATACTGTGTCCACCGGTGGCTCGTCTTGCCGCTGTTCGATTCCATCGACTGACGCGTCCGCTGGTAGGCGACGCCCCTGTACGCGAAGGACGCGGTGGCAAGCCACTGCTTCGCAGCTGCGCTGCCACCAGGATATGGGCATACACGATCCGCCCAGCGCCAATAGGCGCGCTCAAGAATTGCGAACGTGACCGGCTCCGCTGCGTCCCGCGCGTCCAATCGTTGTTCCTCAGCTTCGATGGCTTCGGCCGTTATGAGTGTGGCGAAGCGCACGAGAGCATCGGACGGCGCTGCAATCACAGCACCGCGTTTGAGTTGGAACGCGCCGGATGCATACATATCAATGATCCGCTGAACACCGGCGGGATACACAACAACCGACGCACCGTACCGACTTGGAATTATCTCAAACAGAGGCGGCGCGTCCGTCGTGGCCTCGTGCGTGCTCGGCGCGTCAACGTGTACACCGAAAGCGGCGCGAATTGCGGCCGAAGTGAGATTCGGTTTTACGCCAGGAAGCCCTCGAACAACGTCGCCTAGCAGACGTGTGGGATTTTGCATCCTCGAATTGTGCACGACAGCACCACTGTTTCGCAACGCGACGTATCGGACTAGCGGCGGGGAGTCGGCCGCGTGCTTGGATAGGAGCGAGACGATTGTCCTGTCAATGCATCTGGTGCATTGCGACCCTCCTCGGTCCGCCTTCCATAACTAACATCCTAGCGGCCGCGCCCGGCCTCCCCTATTTTGTAGCCACTGGAGACTCGCGATGCCGAACACTGACTTACCCGATGACGCCTGGCAAGAAGCCGAGATCAAACGTTATGACACTGCCTGTCAAGCGAAGATTCGTGAAGCGTTGCGGGGGTATGTTCAGCCCGTCGACCTCGACGCCGCCGTCGATGCGGTTATGCCGTTCTCGCGCGACTTCGCAGGGAGCTTTCACGTAGTCTGCGACCGAGCTCGGGTTCGTCGAAAGCGCAGGTCGGATACCTAAATTCTGCTCATCGGTAATTGCGCGAGGTGGCTTCGTATGTCTCACCGCGCGTCTGACCGAAACGCTCCTCGTCAACACGAAGCATGCCGCGCGCAATTTGGCAGAAAAGGTCATTCGAGTTTAAGGCCGCGTTATCGTCGATTGACTGAAGCAAGTCACGCACGTCGCGAGCGTTTGTAGGAGGCGTTTCTGAAAGGCGCTCCGCCAAGTCAATCAGTTCGGGAAGTGTCAACGGATCCTCTGCGAGGGATAGGATCTGATTGCTACTCAGATAAGGATAGATAGCTTGAGACTACGCACTCTCTCGTGCATACGTCCAGCGCCCAGTCAGGGGCCGTGGCGGCATGATCACCAGCCCGAGCATCAGCGACAGGCCCTTCGCTAGCGACGGATCTGTCTGCCGATATGTCACTCGGCGTATCTCGACCCGCAATGCCACCAACTTGAACAACTACCACGATGCTTACGATCCTATTCGAGGGGACAGCATTTTGCTTCACGGGAACGCTCGCGGACGTGAAGCGAGCAACTGCCGAGAGCGAAGTCAGAGCGCGCGGCGGGCTAACCTGTGACCGTATCAATGAACGACTCGACTATCTCGTCGTAGGCGACACGCCGAGCCCCGCTTGGAAGCACGGGAGTTATGGTCGAAAGATCGAAGCTGCGCTTGCCTTGCACGCGGGCGGGGCCAGCCGCCCGCAATTGGTCCAGGAAAGCGCCTTTATCGAAGCGCTAGCGCTGACGCCGAGATCAAATAGCGGCGCAGTTGACCAGAAGGTGGTTGTTGCGACATACAAGTTCGTAGCGAGCGATGTTACCGATGCCTTTGACGTCACAGGACTTGAGAGCGCACTCACATCGCTTGCTAATGAGTTCCGTTGCCACGTTCGGGCACGACGGTATCGACCGCTACTGTTTCCCGCCCTTTACTCCGGTGCGGATGATGGCGAGGTGCATGCAGCCGTTGTTGTCGAATGCCGATTGGTTATGCACCAGGCTCTAGATGCGGCTGTCACGCCATTCTTGCACGCGGTGCAATCGCGCCTAACCGCTATCCGCGGAGTTGACGGCACGCTTCGTTGGTTCGAGAGAGTTGAGGGTTCAGCCGACTACATCCGTCTATTGCACGAAGTACCGTCGAATACCAGACTGCCTGCGCCTTAACTTACCTACGCGGGCCGGTTCTTAGCGCAACCGGAGCCTGCAAGCCTTACAGACTTAACTCGCCCATCATTTTGACCGTGTGGGCGCGCGCGCTGCCTTACCTGGTGCAACCCGGTGAATGAGTATTCTCACGAAGGCGTCGACCCATTCACGTAGGGTTGCCGTGCATTCAATTCGCTGCGAACGCGGGAAGGGCGAACGCGGCGGCGTGCGTCGATGACCGACACCGTAAGCAAGCGGCAGAGAAGTACAGCCACGGCGAAAGGCGGCCCGCGGCGCACAGCGTGGCGACGCTGGCGATGCTGGATCACCGCAGTCGGCGCCCTATACAACGAACCTCAACGGATACGACCACTCGGCCTTGCGCAAGAAATGTACGCTTATAGCTGGTGGCAAGGAACGAGGCCATCTGGGCTATTTGCCGCTACACGAGCACTAGACGGTCGAGACATCACTGCTTAGCTTTCGCCGACCCGGGGTGGGGGTCTGGGGGTGCCATCAAACAGACCACGCCGTGGCACGATCACCCTGTCGCGGCCGTAGCGAACCGGTCCGGCGGGTTTGGCCCGCGCTGCAGCGGTCTTCACAGATTGGGGATGTCAAGAAAACATCACTCCCCGACAATGACCGCCGACGAGGCTCAAGCCTATGCGGAACTGCTAGAGATCTGGGATGCTTGTAGGGGCAACGGCCCAAGACCGTACGACATCCTCAGCATTTCGCGCCCGTACGCCACGCTAATTGGAGACGGGCAAGTGCCTGCTCGCGTGAGCCAGATATTCCGCGCGATACGAGCGTTGGGTGCGCGCGCGGCGACAGACGTCATCCAGCGAACGCTCGGCAAAGAACTCACTCGACATCAGCGCATGAAGCTCATGCGGGCGATCTGCGCATTTGGCACGCGCGGTAAGTCGTCATTTCGAGCCGCCTATCGTGCAAAAGAACGACAGCTCCGCGAAGATGTCAACGACTTGCTGCTTGAGTCACCTGGAACTCGACAGCGTGGTTCTGGTGGCGTATCCGTTGCGCAGTTTTTGTCACGGACGGGTTTGCCAGTGTTGCTGGTGATGCGAGGATCGACCATGGACGGAATGATCGAAGTGACGGCCGCGAACGGCTGGGCATATCGGCAACACGAGGATGCTGACGTACAGCGCGACACAATACGCACCGCTCGCGACGCGGCTGGGCTAGTGCAACACTTCAATCTGCTGCTCCATGAGGGCGTGCACGACGCACCGTGGCGGCATGACGCGAGTCCTCGCGGCGGCTCCTGGATCGCAGTAGACCGCGATCATTGCTTGGTAGCGGTCGTCGATTATGCGGACGCCAACGGCCGCGAATCGGCAGAGCAAGACGCGGAGGCCGTGCTCGACATGTGCCGCGCACGCTATCAACCGACGCGCGATTTGCCGTCTGCGCCGGGAATCTGGCACGATCCATACGATGATGGACACACCGACGACTCGGACGGGTGTGGCGATAACTGGATGAAGTAGCACATACCACATATACATTCACCAAGCGCGCAAGCAGGCGATGGTAGCGTGATGGGGAATCTGTCATGATTGCCGACGCGCAGGACGGTGCGCTACGGGAGATTGACATCCGTGAGTGGATTGCCGCGGATGAAAGTATCTCTTGATATAACGGGGCCGCAATCAGCGACCATCGTTACGGAAAGCTCTATAACCCCTAAGTGTTGGTCGGGCCCCCCGAAACGGTGCCCTATGCCCTCTTGAGGCCACCCCGTAAGTACGATAGCCGGTGGTTTACCCTTGCCGCCGGAGATGATCCATGGGCACTATTACCGTCATGCCAACGAAGAAAAAGAAGGCAAGCAAGACCCCACAGGGGAAGAAACCGGCAAAGGCTGCGGCCCCGGTAAGTAAGCCGCTCAATCGAAATCTGGGCGCGGCAAGGGCAGCCAAGAAGGATGAGTTTTACACCCAACTTTCGGACATCGAGAAGGAGCTAAAGCACTACACCGCGCATTTTGCGAACAAAACTGTTCTGTGTAACTGCGATGACCCACGGGTTAGCAAATTCTTCCAGTACTTCTCGCTCAACTTCGAGAAGTTGAAGTTAAAAAAGCTGATCACCACTTGTTATAAAAACTGCGACGCAGATCTGTTTAGCCAAGAGACCGAGGAACGGGGAATTTACCTAGAATACAACGGCGACAAAAACGGCAATCGCGTTCCCGATCCGGCCGAAATCGGCATCTATCCACTTAATGGCGATGGAGACTTCCGCAGTGAGGAGGCAATCGAGCTGCTCAAGCAAGCAGATATTGTCGTCACCAACCCACCCTTCTCGCTCTTTCGGGAGTATGTGGAGCAGTTGCTGGAATACGAGAAGAAATTTCTTATCATTGGGAATGTAAATTCGGTCACCGGCAGGGACATATTCCCACACATAAAGGCGAACAGACTCTGGCTAGGCCCCAGTATACGAAGTGGCGACAGGGAATTCGGAGTCCCCGACGACTATCCTCTCACGGCCGCAGGGTATCGCGTCGACGATGAGGGGAAAAAATTTATTCGTGTCAAAGGCGTTCGTTGGTACACGAACCTTGACTTTAAGGAACGCCATGACGACCTGATTCTGTATAAGTCGTATGACCCTAAAGAGTTCTCCAAATATGACAACTACGATGCGATCAACGTGGATAAAACCAAGGATATTCCTGCGGACTTCAGCGGGGTTATGGGCGTGCCTATAACGTTTTTGGACAAGTGGAACCCTGAGCAATTCGAGATCGTTGGGATTACGAAGACTTGGTGCGGTATGGCTTCAAAAAAGTACCCGGCGCAGATTCAGGTTGATGCTGACGGCACTGAGACCGAGGTGTCCAAGTTGAACGACGGTGCGGCGCAGAGGTCGAAGATGCGCCCGACAGGCAAGACCTACTACATCGTCGGCGGAAAATACTACACTCAGACGTACCCGCGTATCCTCGTACGCAAGAGAGCTGGAAAATGAAAATCGAGCTCAAAGAAATCACCGTCGAAAAACTGACCGCTGGCTTCGCCGACAACGCAGAGCAGGGCGTCGTCGCGTATGGCGGGAACCTTGACATTCGGCCGCCCTATCAGCGCGAATTTATCTACAAAGACAAGCAGCGGGATGCGGTAATCAATACGGTGCGAAAAGATTTCCCGCTGAACGTGATGTACTGGGCAGTACGCGAGGACGGAGGATATGAGGTAATCGACGGACAGCAGCGCACGCTATCCATATGCCAGTACGTCAACGGCGATTTTTCTATCAACGGGCTCGCATTCCACAATCTCAAAGACGACCAACAAGAGCAGATCCTCAACTACACGTTGATGGTCTATTTTTGCGACGGCACCGATAGCGAGAAGCTGGAATGGTTCAAGACGATCAACATTGCCGGTGAGGAGCTGACAGACCAGGAATTACGGAACGCGGTGTATGCCGGCCCGTGGACGGCCGACGCCAAGCGGTACTTTAGTAAAACCGGGTGCCCGGCGTACGGGTTGGCCCACGACTATATGCGCGGGAGTCCAATTAGGCAGGAGTATCTCGAAACGGCCATCGAGTGGCACGCAAAGGGTGCGACGGTCAAAGACTACATGTCCGAGCACCAGCACGATGCGAACGCCGTTGCATTGTGGAACTATTTCCAGAGTGTCATCAACTGGGTGAAAGCGACGTTCCCGAAGTACCGCAAGGAGATGGACCGCGTCGAGTGGGGGCCGCTTTATAACAAGTTTGGCGACAAGCCACTCGACGCGGGTAAGTTAGAGAAGCAGGTTGCGAGGCTGATGGCGGACGAGGACGTGGAGAAAAAGTCTGGCATCTATCCGTACGTACTCGACGGTGAGGAGCGACACCTGAATATCCGCACATTCTCCCCTAATATGAAGCGCGAAGCGTACGAACAGCAGAAGGGCCTCTGTGTCAAATGCCAGAAGCACTTCGAACTCGACGAGATGGAAGCCGACCACACTACGCCATGGTCCAAGGGTGGGAAAACTAACGCTGCCAATTGCCAGATGATGTGCAAAGACGACAACCGCCGCAAAGGCGCTGTTTAGAATCAATATGCCATTTGTAAAGCCTACGTCTTTAAGCCGAACGAATGGCAACAGTGTTGTCAGCCTTGTCTCTGCCCATAGTGCGCCAGCCGGCAAGTAGGCCATTCAGGTCACCAACACTTAGTGGGCGTAGCGCGTTATGGAAAGCCACGCGGGCCAAGTATGCACTTTGGTTAGCCGGGAACCGGTCGGCCCAAACCCTACTTGCGAGAGCGAAAGTTTGTGAGAGCATGAATTGCATCGCGGATACTGCTCTCCGCGGATGAAGATCGAACGCTCTATCTCAACACTGCGACCTTGACCCTAATGTCACAATCACGAGCAACCATGACCCCGCTTGAGCGCCTCGCCTCGCTAAAAGCCGCTGCAGTGCTCCAACAAACGACGCTCACCGCGTTCGCCGCATCATGCAAAGTCTCTTACAACCACTTTTCGCTCGTTGTGAAGGGCGAACGCATCGGTTCATCCGGGGTGGAACAGCGGATCGCCGCGCTCATTGGTGAGCCGGTGGCTCGCGTGTTCCCGTCACGAGGTAGCCGGGATCGTACGCGCGTGTGAATATCGCGCTGAGCACCGACAGTGTCGACACTTGCTTGGGGGTATCAACTCGCGCACACTCGCACGCTCCGTCCGGCAGACCGAGTGACATTCTTGCTCCATTCCCCCAGACGAGCGGCCATTCCTGATATTCCAGACATTCCTTCCAGACGCAGCATCAGGTGCATCCGGCACCACTCGGTGTGTAACACCAATGGGGAGAGTACGCGCGAAGTAAGCCGCGCCTGGCGGGTAAGGCCACTATATGCGCATGTTCCGCCATGGTATAGGTCGCTTCGGTGATCACATCGAAGAGATAATGCGACCCGAAAATAGCATCGCACCGTGGGCAGCCAAACGAGAGGTATGATGCATTCCTTGTCTTGCTCAAGCGCTTCTTGATCGAGCCAGGGCGAATGGCGCGACCATCCGGGCTCGCAACGTACGCGCGGACGGCACGAATGATCTCGGGTGCGAACGCCCGATCTTCCCAGTTCCCGGAATCGTCAAACGCGCGGACTTCACGTCCACATGCTGACCGTGGCAGCGGATCGTCCTTGACGAAATAGATATGAGCTTTTGCCCCGCACGACCAGCACGAATATGGAATGAAGATTACTTGTGGGTGATGCGGCGTCGTAGCAGTAACGTGAGTCGCAAAGTGGACCTGGCGAGTAAGGAGTGCATGTACGAAAGTATCGAGGGGGACCGTCATTCCTGCACACTCGTCTAGTCCGTATCGCAGCCCAACACGAAGAGTGCTCGGTTCGTCCACGAAGAGAGGGAACGCTGGTAGCTCATGCGCTGCGTTCCGAAAGTGAGCGTCTATGTTAAACGTGCTGGGCTCGATCTGACGCGCTTTCACAAACCAGCAGCCACGGATCCCATCTGCCGCATATCTGGCTTGACGGCCTTCCGTTTCATCACGGCGCTGCGGGCTCAATTGCACTTCGAAAGCGATTCGCTTGCGGCCATGTTCCGCTAAGACATCCGCACGCCATGATCCGTCAAGCGAGCGTGCCTCCGGCGTAGCCGCCCATCCCGCCTCACGACACGACTTTACAATTTCCATCTTGGCACGAAGGTGTTCTTCGCTTTCCGGTTTCCAGTCACACAGCGGTAAATTTGCTGCGTCGGCGGTCAGCAGGGAGCCTTTCGGCCGCGGTTTATGGAAGAAGTGCTTGAGTCCGCGCCTGCTGGTCCGCAAACCAGCTGTAACACCGCAACATGGGAGCACCGGCGCTGGAACCGCTTTTCGCAGCGCCACCCACTCCAGATCGGGAAGATCAGGTGCGATGACGTCCAATCCATTGAGCTGAGCGCGTAACGGCATGAGCCAGTTCGTAATCTCGTTGTCGACGATTCGCCGCGGATTCGCCGATGCTATCGAATAGTGCAAGACCACCGTGCCTGCCACGCGCTGGCACATAGCGAATGCTCTCGACGAGTGCGGCCCTTTAGAAGTCTCGACGCGCACCTCGCAGTACATAACGATTCGCTATGTGTAGCTGTTGCTTTCCATGCCCGACCCAGAGATGCCGTCACGTAGAGAAAAACGAACGGGAGTAACGCGTCGTGTTACACGGTAAGGCCCGCCAAGTCGGAAGAAAAGTGTGCGATAGACGCCGAGGCGATATCATTCAAGGCGACTGTCCTCAACATTTCTGGGGTCTAACCCGCAAATATGAATCGGCTACTCAATCGGCTGCTCAATCTCATGAGGCACTTCCCGAACGCGCGACCTGCCGCCGAACCCGACAGGCGGTTCCCGGCACTCCAAGAACCAGCACGGCATCTTTACCTCCTACTGAATGAGCTCGAGCCAGTTCCGATTCCGGCTCAGATTAAATGGCACGATTCAAACTTTACCGAGTTAATAAGAGCGTCCGAAGCGATTGGCTCCATCGAAGCAGGAGCAGCTTCGATGGCGCGCCACCGGATGAAGGAGATCGAGCGGATTCTTTCTAGTTCTAGGATTGGGGTAATCTCCGCGGCCCTGAAAATGAAACAGGAGTACCAGGAGCACCGACAAATGGCACTTCGACTTCTAAACGAGTTGCAGCGACTAGGAGAGAACGGTTCCGGTGTGCAAGCTGATGTCGAGCAAAGGCTGGAGAAGCTCCGTCGCGAAGGGTAGCGGGAGGCCCACCGTCAATTTTACGCTTTTACATGCCGCTTCCCAATTCGGACCTAGGGACCATTGAATTTATCGCGGCCACCGACGGCGCGCATACCGTGGTCTCCGCGTTTGTCAAAACGATCCCGCGTTGGCTAGCCATAGTGGCCTTACGTCACACGGCGCGTGCACTCGTTGCACAGTTCGACCAGAGCAGCAGGCTTGCCGAAGCGATGATCAAAAGTGCTCGGAGCCAGGGAGCTAGCGAGTGCCGCGTTCTCGAAAATCATTGCTGCAGTCTCGCCGCGCAAATTGTCGTTCGCGGCGATCAACACCGCGTGTAGCGGAGCGCCACACTCGACGCCTACGAGACGGGATCGGGCTTGCACACCAGCCGACCGCACGGCATTAATAACCATCACGATGCCACTCGCAGTTTTGGCGCCATATTCCCGCAATACGCGGCCACGTCGTGTTTCGGTTATGCCGAGTTGAATTGCGACAGCGCGTCGGCTTACGCCACTTGAAAGCGGGGCAGCCGACAAGGAGCCCATAGGCGCACCCTCGGTGCAGTACGTTTTCTTTAACGTGCACGTTTCTGTGGGTACGCAAGAGGCCGACCATCGGCCGCCCCGCAAAGTTGCACCTCCATGCGGTAGGACAGACGCACAATTGCATGCGTGGCACCACCTTCCTGACGCACGCCAGTATGGGTCGCGGTTGTCAACACCGTAGCGGCGTGCCTCACCGGGACGCTGGGCGTGCAATACCCATCGCCAGCCCTGAATGCGGTGAATGTGCGACAAGGGGGCGCAGGCCAGCAGAATCCGCAAGGCCGCCACACCAGCATCTGTTGTTTAGTGAGACAGATCTCGTTGGGTCGGCGCCGAGCCGGTTACCGGGTACGGTATCGTGGAGCCGCTAATGGTCGATTGTGGAACTCCGTACATGGTAAGGACTTACGTCGTCACTGGCGCACAAGTACAAAGAGCGGTATCTCTCAGCAGCGCAGCGGGAGTGCGCTACAATGGCACTAGGCGACCGTAGGGAACGTCTTCTGTTGCCTGGCGCAGACAATCAGAAGGTTCTGAAGAACAGCCTGCAGTAGAGCGCCCCTGCGAGCACTATCGTGGTCCTCAGACTTGATCGAAAGCGTACGGCCTGCATTAGAGCTCGCGCGCTATTAACGCTAGAACGGGAGCGGCATGGGTTTCGAAATCGACTTTATGCCTTCGGGAGAGGGAAGTCGTAGTAGCGACGCGATCAGTTTCCGGTACGGCAACTTGGAGAGCAGTGATCCAAAGCAACAGCGGGTCGTCGTAATCGACGGTGGCACGAAAGCCTCTGGTGAAGCACTGGTCAAGCATATCACGACATATTACCACACGCGTCGCGTTGACGCAGTGCTCCTGACGCATCCCGATGCTGACCACGCGTCGGGTCTCACGGTGGTAATTGAGTCACTTGAAGTGGGCGCGTTGTACATGCACCGGCCGTGGGCGCATGCAGAGGCGCTGCACGCGATGATCACCGATGGACGGCTCTCCGTTCGCGCGGTGACTCAAAAGCTCGCTCGTTCTCTCGCCAACGTCTACGAACTCGATCAGATGGCAAAGAGGCGTAACATTCCTGTGATCGAACCGTTTGCGGGGTCCCTGCTGCTCAACGATCCGGCACTCCTCGTCCTGGGTCCCGACGTTAACTACTACCGGGATCTTGCGTGTGAAATGGCCGAGCTGCGTGCAGAACCGTCGACACTATCGGGGTTGCTGCAAAGCTTTACCCAAGGTGCCGGGGACGCGCTTGCCCGCATAAAAGAATCACTCGGCTTCGAATCGGAAACTTGGAGCGACGCGCCGGGGACAAGCCCTTCAAATAATTCAAGCGCCATTCTCCTTTTTCGAGACAGAGACAAGTCATTTCTCTTCACTGGAGACGCTGGTGTTCCCGCATTAACTCGTGCCGCTGACTTAGCTACAACAAGTGGCATAGCGCTAAACACGTTACACGGACTTCAGGTCCCCCATCACGGGAGCAGGCACAACATTTCGCCTGCTTTGTTGGACCGAATTAAAGCGCCGTATGGCCTAATTTCCGTGTGTTGCGATTCGCCAAAGCACCCATCCCCACGGGTAACCAACGCCCTAAAGCGACGTGGCACACGCACGAGCAAGACGGAGAAACAGGTGTTGTCACTGAGCGATGGCGGTGTGGCGCGGCAAGGATACGGCGCCGCACCCGAAATTCCGTTCATGTACGACTTCGAGGAATAGCGCGCCAACCGTGGCTTCGTTTAAGCATTTCGACGCATACACGCGGCGCGCGAGACTGGCCCCGTGTCTTCTTGTTGGTCTTCCGTTGGCCGTGGATGCGCTCTTGCTCGCCCCGATGGTGGGCTGGGTACTCACCGGAGTAGGAGCTGCATGCGCCGCTGCCGGACTAACCTTCATCTTCGCCGGGATCACGCGGGATATAGGGAAACGCGATGAAATACGACTGCTGCGAAAATGGCAGGGCTTCCCAACGCGACGCTATCTCCGGCACTCAGACTCGACGCTAAATAGTCGAACAAAGACGGAATATCACGCAGCCTTGGCGGCTCTGTCGCCGGCCATTGGAGTGCCAAGCAAAGATTTCGAAAGGTTGGACGCTCGAGCTGCGGATGATGCATACGACGCGCATGTTAATCGGCTACGCGCCGCAACACGTAATATCGAGCGTTTCCCACTCGTCGCCGAAGAGAATCGTGAATACGGCTTTCGCCGCAACACACGTGCGCTGCGGCCGCTCGGCATCACCGTCAGCGCGAGCGCTACCGCGCTCGCCGTCGCGCGGGTGCATGCAGTCTACGCAAATGGACTGCCGGTGCCATCCGCGCTTATCGCTCTCCTTGTATTCGAGATCGCATTCTTGCTATGGTGGATGACAGCAGTGAACGACACCTGGGTGGAACGGGCGGCCAACCTGTACGCGCTACGACTTCTTGAAGCGTCGACGGAAGTTGAGGGGGCGTCAAGACACAACAGCTAATACATAGGGCAACGTAGTCAGGATAGCAGGGCGTTCGGAATCTTTGAACGCCATTGACGAGTCGCCGAGTCACTGCATGTAAGACACTGCGCGGCCGGTATCGTAAGCGCCCCATGAGCCCAGCGTTGTGAATACGTGACTGGAGTGGCCGCCGCCCCTTTAGTGCCCTATACTCCTTAGAAGAACGGTCACCGGATACACGAGGCGAATATGGTTTCCAGAACATCGAGTCGTACACGCCGTCACCACGATCTTCCGCCGCAGCTTCCGGATCGGCGTATTAGTGCAGAGATCACGCTAAAGCTCACAGTAACGCTCGAGGGCGAGCCCTACGAACGAACTGATGCGTACAACGCCATGCTGGACGCTCTTGAGCCAGCCGTGAAAGAGATTGCTGCACGCTATCTTCGGAACGAGCGGGGTGAGAGCGTGACGCTGAAACGCGAAGGTGACGAAGTGGTTCAGGAATTACCTCTATTCTCCCAGCGTCCCAAGCTCACCCTGGTCACCGAATCCGTGCCTTCTGGTCACCCAACCCGCAAGAAAAGGCTGGTCACGCTTTCGTAGTTCCCTCACTGTCGCATCTTCGAGAGGTTGACGCAATCCGTCGAGCACGCTACGCGGAAACTCGAGCATCTCATCCAGAAATAGAACGCCATTGTGCGCGAGGCTCACTTCACCGGGCCGGGGCGTGCTTCCACCGCCAATCAGCCCCGCCCCCGAAATCGAATGATGCGGTGCGCGAAATGGGCGCGCACCAAGTGTAATGTCCTCCGACAACACTCCTGCAACCGAATGAATCGCAATCACCTCGAGTGCTTCCTCCTCGCTCAGCTCGGGAAGAATCGTGGGAAGACGCCGCGCAAGCATGGTCTTGCCAGCACCCGGCGGACCAATGAGAACGAGATTGTGCGATCCCGCAGCCGCAACTTCGAGCGCACGCTTGGCAGTCTCCTGTCCCACTACATCTGAAAAGTCGATGTCGTACGCTCGCGGCGTCGCGCTCGACTCCGGAAGGCGGCCAATGACCAGGTCATCACCGCGCAACTGAAGAACCAATTCACGCAATGTTACAGGTGCGGCGAGCGAAATATTGGTCACTCGGCCCGCTTCCGCATGGTTGGCGGGTGGAACAACCAGAACCGCACCAGGCCACACACGTCCCACATGTCGTGCGACAGACAGCGAGCCCCTGATGTTACGAACGGCGCCATCGAGACTGAGCTCGCCGACAAATATCCGGTTCTCGACAGCGTTCGGATCGAGCTGCCCGGTGGCAACCAGAATTCCCAGAGCAATGGGAAGATCGAAGGAGCTTCCTTCCTTGCGCACGTCCGCAGGAGCGAGATTTACAGTGATGCGACGCGGCGGCAACGTGAACCCCGAGTTAACGAGTGCAGCGCCGACGCGTTCCCTGCTCTCCTTGACGGCGCCCACCGGAAGACCCACAATAAGCCATTGTGGCAATCCCGGTGCTGCATCTACCTCCACGGTCACGTCGTATGCATCGATCCCAACCACCGCGGCGGATCGTATCGCTGCCAGCATGCACTCTCCTTGGTGAGAGCAACCTCGCTGATTCGTGAGGCATGTGGCCCATCGGATCCACACGTGGATGGTCATTTCGTGCACTCGATTAGCTTAACCGGATGACGCGGACTGCCTTCACCAGCGCCATCCCTGGCATCAAGCTCGCCCGAAGGCTCGCCGTTGCGGCCTTCGTTTGCATATCCGTTACAGCCCTCGGGCAGGGTCGCCGGAAAACTACTACGCGTGCGACAGCGGGCCCGCCCGCTCCCGCGCTCTGGGACACCTTGTACTCGCAACATCGCCTGTTCGAATTGCGAGACTCCGTCCACGCCTGGCACGGTGCCGCTTCCGCTACGACGGATTTCTACAAAGGAGTCGTGGCGCATGCGTTCAATAACAATGACAGTGCAATCGGTGCGCTCGCCCCGTTGCTCGCCAGCACGTCACCCAAGCTCGCACCAGATCAGTTCATAGCGGCAGTCGATGCCCTGAGCGATAGCTATCGACGCGTTTTCCGGTACCGCGAATCCGCAATTGCATACCGCGCCGCACTCGGTCAGCAGCGGATCAAACTCGACACGGCCACCAGGTCCCGATTCGCATCATGGGCGACGATCGACGAGACACTCGCAACCGTGTCGCCAATGAGAGTGACATGGTCGGCAGTGGCAAACAATGCGTCGGTGGCAAACGACAGCATCGCGTATGCAATTGCGGCTGTCGTCAATGGCGATACGCTCACGGCGCCGCTTGCTGTCGATGTGAGCGCGCCACTTTCCCTGCTTGATGCCGCCAACGCCGCGCAACTCAGAGTGCGAATCCTGAAAGACTCCGTCGGCGTCAACCTGGCCGGTACCACAATCCAGTCGCGCATCGGCGTGATCGATCACCTGGACGTCGGTTCGGCGCACATTGACAACGTGATAGTTCTGATCGTTCCATCGGCGACGCTCCGCGCGTCGTACGGTGGCGCGCGCATCGCCGGTGTGCTCGGTCGGCGTGTCCTTTCAGCACTCGGATCCGTCACATTCCTGCGGGACGGGCACATCGCGCTTTCATCGCCGGGAGCGGATGCCGATACGTCCGGTCTTACCAATCTGGCGCTGACGGCTGCCGGCGCGCTGGTGGAAACGATCTGGCAGAGCAAGCGCGCACCGTTACTCCTGGATGCCCATGCGAATCAGACGCTGCTCTACCACGGATTCCTCAGGGTATTCGCCACCGCCACTGCTGACGCAAGGCTCACCACCTACGTCGGCCGAGCAGCCGACGGCGAAGTTGTTTCGCTGCCGTCGTATCTCATTCCGCGGTTTTCGCTGACTGTCGCTAATACCGAAGTAAATCTCGCCGGGATACATGCGCTCATGCGCGATGCCGACCCACGCGCGGCTGACTACCTTGGAGTGCTCGGACAGGATGCGCTGCGCACTGCCGACCGGGTCACGCTCGATTTCGTGTCGATGACGGTTCGGTTCCGCCCCAACCCGCCGGTTGCTGTCCTACCCCGGATCGTGTACCCCTCGGGCATCGTCGGTGGTGCCGCTCAGGCGAGCAAGGTCCCTGAAGACATCACGTTTGTAATATTGCTATTCGCGCTTTTTGTGATACCAAAGGCGCTGCAACGCTACCGGCTCGCCAGTGCTGTGACGAGCCTGTTGATGGGAGCCGGGGCAACTGCGCTCGGACTGTTTCATAATGACCCGACGTTACATCTACTGTCCACTTTTGGAATTGTCGCGCTGTTTCTCTTCGCTGGGCTCGAGATCGACGGACACGAACTGAAACGACAGGCGTCGCCGCTCATTGTTCACGGGCTGGTCTGGTCGGTACTTCTCGCAATCGGGGCCGCAGTCACAACGTTCGTCTTTGGTTTCGCCGTACGACCGGCACTCCTGATCGCGCTTGCATTGCTCACCCCATCGACCGGCTTCATTCTTTCGTCACTGGCAGGGTTTGGCCTGCTCGACCAGGAACGTTTCGCGGTCAAGACCTATGCGATTGCGTCCGAGCTACTCGCGCTCATGGTTCTATTTTTTGCGCTTCAGTCCACGTCTGCGCTGCACCTCGCCGTCGCCGTTGCGGCAATGCTTGGCGTGGTCACCGTAATCCCGCTGGCGTTCCGCCTTTTTGCGCGCATAGTCGCGCCGCATGCGCCGCGATCAGAGTTCGCCTTCCTGCTCATGGTCGCAATTGTTTGTGCTTATGCGACCAGGCGGCTCGGCGTGTACTATCTCGTGGGGGCCTTCCTCGTAGGCATCGCTGCGCAGCGTTTCCGCTCCGAGCTGCCGGCGATGTCTTCCGAAAAAATGGTGGACGCACTCGAGTCCTTTGGGTCGGTTTTCATACCGTTCTATTTCTTCCACGCCGGTACGCAGATCGTGCGAGAGCAACTCACTCTGCGCGCCATTCTCATCGGCCTCGCACTCGTCATCGTGCTGATTCCGCTGCGCGTGGCGATTACAACGCTGCAGCGCCGTTTTGTATTGAAGGATTCAAGAGCCGCCGCGCGCCGCATCGGCGTCGCGCTTATTCCAACACTCGTGTTCACACTTGTCATTACCGACATACTCAACACTGAGTTTGGGGTCGAGCAATACATACTGGGTGCGTTGGTACTATACACGGTCATCAACACCAGCATGCCGGCATTCGCGCTGCATTCAGCTCCACCGGAATTCGAGAACGTCGCAGCCGCCGATGTCGAGACGGCTGACGGTCGGGCGACGCAATAATCGTCGGCTTCCCGGCGCCGGACATCATCGTCGCTGCAATATGAAGGGCTCTGTTAACAGCAAATGTTGGTCAATGGTCGCTGACGATTGGCTGCTTGGCAGAGATGGTATCGGATCCGTTCGGCATCAAGCGGGGCTATGATGCTCTCGCGGCTACATGCGATATAAACGTTTCCGGCCGTTCCAAGTGCACTCCCACTTGGGTCACCCTGCGCGAGATGCCATAC
>Ga0207933_1000545_pt1 | contig 35937 bp, 25 predicted proteins | sample NGESurdeep092012_4_FD_184488 | JGI IMG/M metagenome (GOLD analysis project Ga0207933, IMG submission 184488) | Arctic peat soil microbial communities from Barrow, Alaska - NGEE Surface sample F53-3 deep-092012 (SPAdes) | ecosystem: Environmental > Terrestrial > Soil > Wetlands > Peat ... | reverse complement strand
CGTACTCAAGCCACTCTCCATCTGTACCTGGAGCTCGATCCGCTCCTCAAGACTCAGTTGTTGATACGATCTGCCCATGCAACATCTTCTCCAGAAAATGTTGCACTTCTACTTGGAGCGCGGCCTTTCACTTTGTTGCTAAAGGACATGACACAACGTTCCCGCGTGATACCGAAATAGAGGTCACACTGTCAGAACGCTAAGCCGATCCAGTGGAAATATTCCAATCCGACCAGCCGCAATCGCAGTAACGTTGTCTGCGACATGCCACTAGCAGCACCTTGAACTATTGCATCTTCAGCCAAATGCTATTTCCCAAAGCTCGCCCCCTCCAGCTCTGAACTGACCACAGGCCCGTAGCCACCTAACTGCCCCACTATTCTCACTACTGCGGGTTCATCGCCCTCCTGCACCCATACCATCACATCCTTCGGCTGTAGGCCGATCAGCCGCGCAATCACCCCCACGATGCCACCCAACTCCGGATGGATGCGAAACACCGTAGCCTTCTGCGTCTGTCCTGCCATCTTGAACTGCTGCTCGCCCTCCGGCGAGATCAGTATACGAATCAATCTTCCCGTGCCGACTGGCGCCAACATTCCCACCCTGAACGGAGCGGTGTTGTTCGGCACATTCAGCAGCAGCGTTCCAACGAACCCATTGGCCGCATCATCGGGTAGCTGCATGTGCGCCGTCTCGACGTCTTGTTTGCCGTCCTTGTCCGCCGTCCGTCGGGTGGCCATCCCCGTGGCCGCATCGACAGAGAAGTCGGCAGGTTTCTCAAAGAATGGGCCCTTCTGTATGTGATGGTTGCGGACTAACCGGAAAGTACCTCGCTGCGAGTACGTCGTCGTTTCTTCGTCAAGCGACCCGTCCACAAAGTGATAGGTCATCCGCATTGTCACCTGATCGCCGTGGACAACCTGCAAAAACTCACCTTTGGCAATGATTTTTCCAGACTCTAAGCGCGCGACCATAAACCGATGCATCGGAAGTTGGATATGTCGCACCGGAATTTGTTGCGCCCGTGCTGCGGCGCCCAACGCTATCGTCAAAAGAGAGGCTACAAAAAATTTACTCCATTCCATCAAATACCTCATCTTCTTCATGGCCGGCAATGACATCGCCGAAGTTTTCGAAAAGCCGACTTTACGACACGTACTCTGGCGGATTGCCGCCGGACGTTCAGACGAAGTAGCGGAAGCTCCATTCACTTCTGCGCTCATGCTGACGCATGGCATCAATGCGTGTAAAGAAGCCGGTGCCTACTTTGAAATCGTGCCAACAAGATGGAGGTCGATCGCGACGTCATTATCCGCTTTCCAGATCAAAAAGCTTGGATTCTTCAGTCCCCATTCGACGTAAGGCACCACAAAATGGGCCTCGGTGGTTACATTGGCGCCAGCCAGATGCACCAGCATGGGGACGGTGATCTCGTGAGGCTTGCCTAGGAGCGTGAATATCCCAGTTACCTGGATGGTCGAGTCTCCTGATGGAGCGACGGCGCCAGCGTAGGACTTCGGCTCAAACGAAACTGTGGCGTGTTGTTCGACCTTCAGGATGTCCGTGTTCATCTTCTTGTCGCGGCTGTTATTACCGGTTTTGCCGCTGCCGGCGAGGACGACCACCGAACCCGACATCTTAGGAGTGCTGCGGTCAAACTCAATGGTCCCGGATTGAATGTGAAAGGTACCGTTGACAATCTCGTGGGTCGTTTTGAGCGTCATTTTGACCTCACTGCCATCCGGGTTGACGACGAATGTCTGATGCTGGGCGAGTGCGGCGGGAGAGAGTATGACGGCGAGGGCGAAGACTGCGAAGGATTTCACTGCATCTCCTCTAAGGTGTTTTTGACCATTGAGAGTTGTTTCGGCGTGAATTGATCTCAGCTGACGACTGCATGTGGAATAACAGCGGCAGGCTGGGTAACGCGTGTCAGCTTTGCCGTCACCCGCATCACGCCGGGCCAAACCTTGAGGCAGAGCGGTAATACAGCGCGTGAGAATGAGTTGTTCAAGCCATCGGCGGCGAGTTCCGCGAGGCGCATTTGGGCGAGGAGTGCGGACCGCAGCTTGGCCTGGAAGAGCGGCGCCGGCTCGGCTGCAAGATAGGCAGCAACGGCACAACGAGCCGTATGCAGCGCGATCGAGATGCCATCGCCCGTGAATGAGGGTATGACGGCTGCCTGGTCGCCGATGCAGTAGAGCCCGTTCTCCGTTGTGCGGCGGATGTAGCCATACGGGATATGAGTGATGGCAATCGGCTTGGCGAGTAATGGCTCCGCACCGGCAAGCCTCATCGCCAGATGAGGACAGTCCCGCTGCATCTTCGCGAGGAAGTTCTCCCAGCGATTACCCGCACTCGGCAGATACCGCTGTTGCACCACGCAGCACAGGTTTGCGATGCCGTCTTCCACCGGCTGGATACCGCCATAGCCTCCGGGATAGAGCATCAACTCGGAGGCGCGTGCCAGTTCAGCGGTCTGCGCGGGAGCCAGGCGAAAATACATCTTGAAGGCGACCCATTGCTCGGGGTCCTTCGGGCGAGCGGGGCCGCGGAGATCGTGCTTGCCTGTGGCGAGAAAGACCGTTGGAGCTTCGCGGGTGGTGCCGTCGTCGAGCGTAGCTTGCCAGACGTTGCGTGCTGTGCGGCTCAGCGTCTGCACGCTGCGGCCGCGCTCTACGCACACTCCGACGGCGATGGCTTCGGCAATGAGCGCTGTATCCAGGGCCTTGCGTGTAAGTGAGGCCGCGGGAAAAGGCAGTGGGGCCTCTGCGGCGCGCTTGGCGGCGGCGAGGCGAACATAATCGATGGGCACCGCGCCAAGCGCGGCCACATCGATGCCAAGCGCATGCAGGTCGTCAAGGGCCTCACCGCTTAGGAACTCGCCGCAGACTTTATGGCGCGGTGTGGGCTCGCGTTCAATCAGCGTGACACTTCGTCCCTTGCGAACCAGCGCGATCGAAGCGGCACAACCCGCCACTCCGCCACCGAGGATGAGAACTTCGTCTTGCAACGGATTAAGCTTCAGATAGCACGTTCTAATTGGAGCCGCCTCTTTCTGGGCCGATAAACTGACTCTATCTGCTTAGACGAGTTCTTTAAGGCGATGCTGTCACCCGCCGCATGACGATGCTGTCATCTGAGTGCAGTGCATGAAAGACGCCTAGGTATTTGAGGGCGCGCCGACAGAACGGCGAGCACAGCTTGCTCTGCCGCGTCTTGCTGGTGCATCGATGTTTCGATGGCGATCAGTCACGGCGGGTGGTGAGTTCGTGCCAGTTAAGACCGATGTCCACGATCAGGAGCGAAGCAAGCGTGAAGGCAATCACGCCGACAGCGGATAAGACGTCGCCTAAGTGGCTCCAGTAGGCGGGCACAAGATTGAACACGCGGCTTGAGACAAAGGTAAAAGTAACTGCATAGGAGCGCGCCATCCATTGGCGGTGCTGCTTGATTTGGCGGTTGCGTGCAGTGATGAAGGCGGCGGTGGTGCAGACCATCCAAGCTGCGGCTTGCATTGAGGTTCCGGGAAGACCCGGCCGACCGGCTGCGAGAGCGATGCCCGTGAAGGAACCGACAAAAACGGAGATGACATAGATGCGGCCGAGGATGCGATGGAGTTGAAGATGACGTTGGCGGATCCGCGAGGAGAAATTGATGGGGCCGATCAGAAGAGCAAACGTTCCAGCGAGTGTATGCGGGATGAGGAGATGGCGATCGGCAATCACCTGCAGACGGTAGGCGTGGTACATAGGATAGTCGGTGATCAACAGCAGCTCTGAGGTAACGAAGACAAAGAGCACTGTGAGACCAAGCGAGACCCAGAGAATAGTCTTGAATCTGGAGCCGGCGGAACTGGGCGCTAACAGAGTGGAAGTCGGCATTATTCACCTCTCAGATGGTTAGGCGTGATCAGGTGCGTCACGACGGTGTCGGGAGCGAATGGCCTCACATCTCTTAGTCCCAAAAGACGCTTTAGAATCACCGATATCACTTCCAGCGCCCCACACACAACCGTCCCGGCCGCCACTGCTTCACCGTCACCGCCTCCCTCGGAACCTCAGCTGCTTTCAGCAACCGCCGCCAGTCCTCTTCGCGGAAGGCCCGCTGGAAGGACACTGGCCCATCATGCCGCACAAACCGGTGCCACCCCGCGATCCCCGCTAGCCACCCAAACATCCGGCAGCTCCACGCCGACCGCTCCAGATCATTGATAAACCAACCTACCTGCGCATTCGCTTCCATCCACCTCAACATTGCGACGATTTCCTGATCCTCCAGATGATGTGCCATCAGCGAACTTACGACGATGTCGATGGGCTTTTCCGGCCGGTACACCAATGCATCGTCGGTCACCCACACTATTCCGATTTCCTTCGTCGTGAACTCCAGTGCCGCACGTGCGGCGCGAGGATTCAAGTCGATCCCCGTCAACTGCACAGGTATGCCTCGCATTCGGGCCCAGCCAGCAATCTGCCGCAACAGGCCGCCGCCGCCGCTCCCTACATCGAAGATATGCACGGCATCACACAATCCACGCGGCAACTGCTCCAACCATGCAAGCGTCGGCCGGTAGCCCAACAGCCAGCGGTTGACTTGCTCCAGGCTGCGCAGACAGTCACGGAAATCCTCATAGCTACAGTCACCATCCATCAGTTCCGGCAACTCACGCGGAGAGCCCCGTCGTCTAAAATCGATCTCCGTATTAGACTGCATGGAAGCGCATTGTCTCCGCTGTCAGCCCCGGCCCAAACGACATCGCACACCCACGCTGCCCCGGCAGCGCCTGCTTCATTATCCGCTCCAGCACAAACATCACCGTGGCCGACGACATATTGCCATAGCACGACAGCACTTCACGCGAGGCCGCCAGGGCATCGGCAGGTAGTTCCAATCCCTTCTCCACCGCATCCAGAATCGACCGTCCGCCGGGATGCACCGCCCACAGGTCGATGTCATCGCGCTCGGCCATCAACTCGCCCTCATGCAGCGCGCGACTCAACTCCGCCGGAACCTGCCCAGAGAGCAACATGTCGAATCCCAACCCGCGGATCTTCCATGTAATCAGCCCCCTCGTCTCCGGCACCATCACCGCCTTGAAACTGTCCAACGCGAAACCTTTCTCGCGTGCAGTGATTAGGCTCGCCGCCGCACCATCGGCAAAGACCAGGAAGGAGAGCACCTGCTCCAACTCCTGCGTCTCCTGAAAGTGCAGCGTACACAGCTCAAGATTCAGCATGAGCACACCCGCTTTCGGGTCTGAGCGCACAATGTGCCGCGCCAGCTTCAATGCATTGATCGCGGCATAGCATCCCATAAATCCAACCATGGTGCGCTCCACGCTCGGCGCAAGGCCGAGGTAGTCGACGATCTCAAAGTCCAGCCCCGGCGCATAGAATCCCGTGCAGCAGGTCACCAGTACATGCGTAATACCGGAGCGCTCCTTTTCATCGAGCGCAAGCTGGTCCACAGCCTTCTTCATAAGTATCGGAGCGCTCTGCTCAAACAGCTCCATGCGCCGGGCCGTGTTAGGGAAGCTGCTTGGCCGATAAAACTCATGCGCGTCATGCGATGAGAATTGACCGGAACCCTTGTGCGGATCGAGAAATGAGTAGCGATGCGCGATATCGGCGCGGCTCACCATGCGGCGGAAGAGCGTCCGTAGCCTGGGATCGGCAAGCATCTGTTCGGCGAAGATGACGAAGTCGTCATGCACATCGTGTGCAGGTACAGCAGTAGCGATGCGGTTCAAATAAGCAGTGCTCATGCTAAGGGTGTCCAGCCTGGGTGAGTAGTCTGCTCTGCTGGAGGTTGTGGAGTGACTTGCGCTAATGAGGATTTGCGCAACCTACCCGCTGCGGGACTGACGGATGCAATGGAATTTTGCCGCCCTGAATATACCCCGCAGAAAACAATACAAATGGCGCACATCGCACTCGGATGTATTCGCCTGCTAACACGACCCATCAAAACTTCCTGACTACAACGGAGGTAACGAAGCACTCTACTTGTTTGACGTGTCATTTTCTGAATGGGCTGCGAATCCGTCGGAGCTTTATGCACTCCTCACATGACGTTTTGTTCATATGCAATCACGACTCTCGCCCTGGGTTGGAGATCTTTGTGCTTCTCCGGCAAATAGGCAAGCCACAGTGACCTAGGAGACGCAGTGATGAAATGTGCGCACTGAATGCTCCTGAAGTTCTTCGCAGCAACAGTCTCTGATGTCGGCAAGGTATGGATGACACAAATTAACCGACGGCTGTGGGCCTGTGTCCGGCCCAGTGGTGCGACGCCACACCATTCAGCCCACGGTCCCCGATCCCTTCAGCGAACCGGTGTTCCTCAGAGGTCAGCGTGAGTCGAAGATGACGAAAACGTCATCTCATCGGGAGCCCGGATGAGGCAGTCTACCTATGGGATTTCGCATCGGATGTATCAACCAGTTTGGCAAACTATTTAGGTCGGGAAGGTGTATGTGGGGGCATCGATGATGAAGGACATCGATTGTATCTCGTGGCGCGGCAAAGAGCCTTGGGCGGGGCGCCAGCGGCTCCATTGGCAAGAGCCTAAAAGATTGGCGTTGCTTCGCGGTATTGGCTTCATCATCCTTCTGATTGCATGTGCGGCAGGAGCTTCAGCTCAGAAACTGAATTATTCGAGTCACGGGAGCGCACAGGCGGGGAAGATTGTTTATCAGGGCGGTTGCATCGCCTGCCATGGGTCCGAAGGCAAAGGCGCGCCAGAGTCCAGCACCGTGTTCTTGCGTCCGGACACGTTTCCGGATTTCACGCAGTGCGACCAAACCACGCCAGAGCCTAGCTCGGACTGGAAGGCGCTGATCCTGCATGGGGGACGCTACCGCGCCTTCTCGCAGATCATGCCGGCATTCGGCGATCTGCTTACCCCGCAGCAGGTCGACGATGTTATCGCCTATCTGAGAAGCCTTTGCCACAACGTCCATCACTACCCGAGGGGCGAGTTGAATCCACCTCGTGCGCTGGTCACCGAAAAAGCGTTCCCCGAAGATGAGTTGGTCGTTTCGACCGCGATGAACGCGACCGGTTCGCCCAGCTACACCACGGACGTGATCCATGAGCAAACCTTCGCGAGCAAAAACCAGATCGAAGTCGACGTTCCTGTAAATTACGCGGACCAGAATCACAACTGGACCAGCGGAGTCGGCGACATCACGCTCGGCCTCAAGCGCGAAGTGTTTTCCAGCCTCCATACCGGATCGATCCTCAGCCTTCAGGGTGGCATCCTCTTACCTACAGGCGACAGCCAGCGTGGCTTCGGATCTGGAACGACAACCTTTGAACCCTTCGCAGCGTTTGACCAGCTGGTCAAAGACAAGACCTTCCTCCAGTTCCAACTTGGCGCCGATTTTCCAGCGAACACATCAATTTCACCGAACCACATGTTCTGGCGCTCCTCGGTGGGACAGGCAATTGCGCCGGACCACGACCTTGGCCGCCTCTTCTCGCCGATGGTGGAGTTCCTCGGCGACAGAGACTTTGCACCGGGAGCGCATACCGATTGGGATGTGGTGCCCCAAATACAAGTGACGATCAGCCGCCGCCAGCATATCCGTGGCGACATTGGCGTCCGCGCGCCATTCACGGATACGCAGGGACGGCGGCCCCAGGTGATGTTTTACTTGCTGTGGGACTGGTTCGACGGCAAGCTTTGGGAAGGGTGGCGATGAGAGTTCTCAAGGCCAGTGCATTTTTCGTGGGAGCTGTATTGGCGGCTCTGTCATTGACCCCGTACGCCAACACACAGCAGACACAGAGCACCGCGGAAAAACCGCTGATCGCCTATAAGAAGGGCGTCGCCACGGCATTTCGGACATCGGACCGATGTGTGGCGTGTCACAACGGGATGAAGACGTCAGAGGGCGAGGACATATCGATAGGGTTTCAGTGGCGTGCGAGCATCATGGCAAACTCTTCGCGCGATCCCTACTGGCAGGGCAGCGTGCGGCGAGAGTCCCTCGACCATCCGGAGTCCCAAAAGAACATCGAGAACGAATGCACGTTCTGTCACATGCCGGCCCTGCGGCTCGCGGACAGAGATGCAGGGAGAGACACACACGCGTTCGCGCAGTTTCCACTCCAGAAATTTCCAAAGGGGAATCGCGCTGCCGCGGATGGCGTGACGTGTTCGGTATGCCACCAGATTGATAAGGCTGGTCTGGGTACGGACGCTACATTCAATGGAAATGTGGTGATTTCTAAGCCCGTGCAAGAAGACCTGCGGCCGGAGTATGGGCCGTTTGATCCTGACCACGGGCATCAGACGATCATGCACTCTTCGACTGCTGGATATATGCCAACGCGTGGCGACCACATCCGCGATGCAGCCCTCTGCGGAAGCTGCCACACGCTCTATACCGAGGCGCTGGGGCCGGGAGGCGTGAAGCTGGGAAAGTTCCCCGAGCAAATGCCTTATCAGGAGTGGCAACACAGCGACTATGCGACGAAAAAGACTTGCCAGGAATGCCATATGCCCGTCGTCAAGGAGGCCGTGCCCATCACGGCGCTCTACGGACAGCCGCGTGACGGGATGCACCGCCATGTGTTTGTAGGAGCGAACTTCATCATGGAAAGCATGTTGCAGGACCATCGCGACGACCTTGCAACCGAAGCGCTGCCCGAGGAAATGGACGCGGCTATAAAAAGAACGACGGATTTTCTGCGGACGCAGGCTGCGAAAGTGACTATCCGCGACGTTCAACAGTCGGCCGGAAAGATCGCTGTAGATGTGCTGGTAGAGAATCTTTCAGGACACAAGTTGCCGACAGCGTATCCATCGCGGCGCGCGTGGCTGCATGTCACGGTACGGGATTCAGGTGGACGAGCGGTCTTCGAGTCAGGCGCGTTGAGTCCTGATGGCTCGATTGTGGGCAATGACAACGACGAAGACCCCCTGAAGTATGAGCCGCACTGGCGGGAGATCACGAGTCCACGGCAGGTGGAGATTTATGAACCTATCCTTAAGGACGCACAAGGCAACGTGACGACTTGGCTACTTAAGACCGTCGGCTATGCGAAAGACAATCGGCTGCTGCCGGCAGGCTTCGATAAGCAAACCGCGGATAAGAACATCGCGGTGGTTGGTGAAGCCGCGAACGATCCAGGCTTCACCGACAAAGGCAGTTTGGTGCGCTACGTAGTCTCGACCGGAAACGCGTCCGGACCCTTTCGGGTTGAAGCTGAACTCTGGTATCAGCCCATTGGATTTCGCTGGGCCCACAATCTCGAAAACTATAAAGCGGCCGAACCGCAACGCTTTGTGGGCTACTACAAGGCGGCATCGTCACACTCTGCGCAGATACTCGCAAGAGCAGAAATCACGCGCTGAACACGACTAGGTCTGGAGCTCCCACATACCCTTGCCAGCGATTCAGATTATTGCGCGGCTCCCGTGTTGGTTCTTCCTATGCAATAAACTCGTGGCTCGCTTGCGCATCGTTGAGAGGTGAGCGGCACAGCGTTGTCGCTTGCTGTCGCGAGGATCAAGATGGCGATGAATTCGTCGAACGGCAACGCATTCATCATTCGCGGCTCGTCGATTACGAGCGGCCCGGGTCGCGTGGCAGTCCCCTAGGCCACCAATTCCAATCGCCTGCAATACGAAGGAGTGCGGGGCCGATCACGATGCGGACTAGTGTCGCGTCAATCAACACGGCTACCGCCAACGTAAATCCGATCATCTTGACCACCAGGAAGTTCCCGAAGGTAAAAGCAGCGAATACTACAATCATGATCGCGGCGGCGCTCGTAATCAGGCCCGCCGTCCTGGCCATACCTTCGGGGATCGCGTCCATTTCACTGAGTCCGCTCCTCCTTGCTTCGAGGACCCGGGCCACCAGAAACACTTCATAATCCATGCTGAGTCCGAAGACGATGGCAAACGCGACGATGGGAACAAGCGGGAAGACGCTCCCCGTTCCGCCGGGAACTCCCAACAGGCGGCTTCCGTGTCCGTCCTGGAAGACTAAGACCAGCGCCCCAAAGGACGCCGCAACTGAGAACAGGTTCAGTGCGATTGCCTTGACGGCGGCGAAAAGCGATCGGAATCCGACCAGAAGTGCCAGAAGCGTTGCCAACACCACCATCGTCATGACGGGCACAAAGTGCTTCACGACAATCGTCTGATAGTCGGCATTAAGTGCAGGAATGCCGCCAATCTCCAGTGTTGCTCCGGGCACGCCGGTGAGATCTGCCGCGCCAGTTTTGCGGAGTTCTCGCACCCAGTTGACCTGATCGCGCAGAGAAACTGAGGTCGCGGGCAGCACCTCAAGCAGGGCCGCGTGTCCGTTGCTGCTTAGGAAGGTGCGCCGCGTCTCACGCGAGAGGCCGGTGAGGGAGGAGCGGTTGCCCTCCGCAATCGTTGCAATTGAAATGACGCGCGCGCAACGAGGGTCGCTCGCGAGGCGCTTGCCGAGGCGATCGAGCGCGTTCCATCCCGCGTCGGTTTGCGCGATGGAATCCGCTGGCAGTTCGACGATAATGCGCATCGAGTAAACAACCCCGACACGATCCATTCGTTCCAGACTATGCAGCGCCTGGACTGACTCCGCCGACTCCGGAAGCCAATCGCCGTTGGGGACACTCGTATCCAGATGTCTGGCTTGCCAGGCGAGCACAAGCAACGGGGTGCCTGCCAGGGCCAGGGCAAGCCAGGGGCGAGCGACAATCGCCTTTCCCCATTTTCTCCAACGTGTGCCCGTACGTGCCATTCGCTGTGCATCCAGCTTTGGTGTAAACGGCATCCGGCCGGCATCAATACGCGGACCGAGTAACGCGAGGACAGCCGGAACCACGGTATTTGTCAGCAGCACACTGATTGCCGCCACCAGAAATCCTGCGATGCCAATGGAACGGATTTCGCTGATGGGGACCGTCAGAAGCGCCAGGAATCCAATGGCAACCGTTGACGCCGAAATCAGCAGTGTGCGACCGGCCTGATGGGCCGCTACGCCTGCGGCGAGCGACCCAGCGTTCCCGGTGCAGATCGCTTCACGGAAGCGGCTGACCATGAGAAGCGCGTAGTCGATGCCCAGGCCAAGGCCAAGCATGGTGGCCAGATTCTGGACCAGAATGGACAGGTGTAAGCGCTGAGCTATCAACCCGGTGATCGCCAGAGTGGTTGCGATGGCAAGTTGGCCGACGGCCAATGGAATTACGGCGGCGACCAGGCTGCCGAAAGCCACCAGCAAAAGTAAGAGGGTCGCGGGAATCACGAGGCTTTCGGCATGATTGACGTCCTTAGCGCTCGCTTCCCGAATGTCGAAATTCAGGGGAAGTTCGCCCGTTAGTTCGAGCTTCACGGCCGGGTAGCGGCCCCGCAATTGATTGGCGAGAGCGTTTGCGCGCTCGTGAAGCTTGGGAACGAGCGCCTCTACTGGACCTTCGCTCGAAGACAGGCCCACCAGGACAAACGTTCCACCGCCCTTGCCCAGGAAGATCGGATCGCGCAACTCGATGTGGGAGACCACGCCGGACACGCCGGGTTCCTCTTGCAGTCCCGCCACGATAGTCGATAGTGCTTTCTCGCCTTCCTCCGAGTCCGCGGGCGGAAGACCCTGAACCACCAGGACAACGCGATCGACGAATGGCGAATGAAAGCGAGTGTTCAGTTCCTGCGTGACAGTCTCGGCCTGGCTGCCCTCGACGCGGGTTGCTGTCTCGAGATGACGCTCGGAGTGAAAAGAGAATGGAAGAAGCGCAACAACGGCTGCAAGAACTACTCCGGCCATCCAAAAGCGGCGAACCTGCATGAGTTTCATGATGTCATATCCCCGCTGCTCCCGAATGATTTCAGATGCAGAAGAACCCCACGGTGAACGAGTTCGTATCGCGACGCATCCTATCGCATTGAGGGCAGCGCTTCTCTGCCCTGATATGTCGCTCTGCTAAAATTTGCTTCCCGTCGTTTCAGGAGGAATCCCATTCACAAACTAGCGTTGTTCATACTCGCCGCCGCGCTTCAAACTGGAGGAACGGACCCGCGCATTGGCTCCTGGACGCTCGTCACTGCTCAATCTTCCGTGGACCCTGCCGATAAACTCTCCATCACATCGCTCCAGGATGGAACGGAACATGTCGTTATGTCGGGCGAGACTCATCTTGATTTCACGGCGAAAGCCGACGGGCACGAAGCTGCTGTCCCAGGCAACCCGGCGTTCAATCAGATTGTGCTGCACCGGATCAATAAGAAGCAGGTCGAAGTCACGGAGAAGAAAGACGGAGCGGTCGTGGCGACGCTGAGCAGCAAGCTTTCGATCGACGGCAACGAGCTGGCGATCACGACTGTGAGCAGAGGGCACGCCGACCAGACCACCGTGTGGGCACGAAGCGGAGGCGTGAAGAGCCCCAAAGACCCGCTCGCTGGTGAGTGGACCACGGACCTCAGCAAGACTCGTTTACGGCAAGGGTTGGTGCTCAAGATCGAGGCTGACGGAAGCAGCGGCGTCCGTTTCTCGGGCGACTTCACCTACACTGCCCGCTTTGACGGAAAGCAGTATGACCTGAAGAACTCTCGCAACGATACCGTGATACTTCAACTTGTCGATCCTCACACCGTCGACGCGATTTATAGCCGAGACAATCAAGTGACTCAGAAAGACAGGTGGGCCGTCTCAGCCGATAGGCAGCAAATGGCGCTGACCACCACAGGCACATTGGAAACCGGGCAACACCTGACCGAGAAGCTGATGTTCAAAAGGCAATAGCGGAGGCGTCGGTCAGGGCAAGATCCTTACGCGGTTGCAACCCAGCGCTGGACTCGCGAGCCGCGACTGAAACGATGCCTTTGCGGTACATGAATTTCAGAATGCCGTTGACCGTATCCTCGAGCGACGGATCCGGAATGCCCCACTTCGAAGCGTCGCGAGCCGCCTGGTAGGTGGAGTTGTCATAGCGTTTGAACTCCATCGCCGTGATGTTGTCCACCGAGCCCACCAGAAAATCCAGCAAGGGGAAGAGCAAGTCTTCCTTGCGGCATCGCCGAATCAGTTCGGGAACGAAATCATCGACGCTGAATACTTCAAATTGCCGCCCGGTCGACTTGGTGATGAGGTTCGTGATATCCATCATGTTCGCGTAGTCGTCGCGAACGATGTGGTAGGTCTTGTTCTCCGTGTCGGCGCTGTTAGAAATCGCAACAATATTGTTCGCCACAATGTCTGCCGGAACGAAACTCACCTGGTTCAGCGCGTCGACGCCAATGCCGTGGTTCACCATGAATGCAACCAGGCGAACTGCAATGTCGAAGTTGTTGCCTCCGCCCGTAATCGAGGGACTTACGAGAGCGGGACGGAAGATGCGGGTCGAAAGTCCCTTGCTGCGCGCGTCCGCAACTACCTGTTCGGCGACCCATTTGGACTGGCTATATCCAAAGTCAAGAAGCTCCATGTCCTTATTGAAGTCGGTCTCATACAGGACTGACTTGACAGCCCAGCCAAACACGAATGTGGTCGAAACGTAATTGAATTCCTTCGGCCGCCCTTCGAATGCCAGTCTTAACACCTCATTGGTTCCCATCACGTTCGCATCACGCATGCGGTCGTAGTTGAACAGGTAGTTCACGGTTGCGCCGTTGTGGAATACGGTGTCAATTTCAGCCGCGAGAAAATCCCAAACGTCCTGCGCTATGCCCAGCATCGGTTGTCCGAGATCGCCGCATACGGGAATAACGCGGGCCTCAAACATCTGCATTAGCCGAGCCGGGCACGGCCCCATCGATTCCATTGCCGCCCTCAGTCTTTGCATGCCCTGAACATCGTCAGATGCCCTGACGAGAACATAGATCTGCGCCTTCGTCTGTTCCAGCAGGCTCTTGATCAGGAATGGTCCTATGAAACCTGTACCGCCCGTCAGCAGGACGTGATTCATCAGTGGTGCCTCGGGCAATGGGTCCGGCACCGCAGGCGAGAAAGCGAGCGCAGTGTCTTCGCTCATCATCTGCTTTTCTGCTGCGCGCTGTTCATCACGGAAAGCTGCCAGCGAATGACGCAATTGTTCTATCGCTTCTTCAGGCGCACTCACCAAATGTTCAGCCAGCCGAAACAGATCGGCCACGCTGACCCGCTGAATGACACCGATATCGACCTGCCGCGCCAGCATGTCGGCGCCTTTATCTTTCAGAAGCTCCTTAAGCTCGTGCATGAAAACGACGAGGTCCAAAGAATCCAACCCGGCCTCGACGAGATTGTAGGATTCGTTGCCTGTCAGGCTATATCGGGCCTTCAGTTCGTCGAACGACGATTGCATTCCAGAGGCGGACTCGCAGGACCCCGCGTCTTTCTCGCGCGAAAAGTCGGAGAGGACCGTGAACTCGCCGGCCAGCCACATTTGCTTAGTCTTGTGGCGCATGATTTTGCCCGAGCTGGTCCTCGGTATCGCACGCGGCACTATGAAGGAGATCAACGCTACTTCTACGTTGAGATAACTACGGACAGCGGCCGCAATCTTCCGCGCATCGGGAAGTGTCTTGGGATTTTTCACTTCAGCAACAATCGCAAGAGCAGGCTCGCTGTCTTCATGAATCTGGAAGGCTGCGACGCAATTGTGCCGAATTAGGCTAGACCCTCTCTCCACGACGTTCTCGATATCCTGCGGATAATAGTTTTGCCCCCGGAGGATAATCATGTCCTTGATACGCCCGCAAATGTAGAGTTCGCCGTCGTGGAAAAATCCCATATCGCCGGTCCGCAGGAAGCCGTCATCATAAGGGCTGTCGTCCACCAACCGCGCATGAAACTGTTTCAACGACAGTTCCGGATTGTTCCAATAGCCGAGGCATTTGCCGCTTCCGGCGATCCAAATTTCGCCGACACGGCCCGTCGGCAGTGCGACGTGCTGCTCTGGATCCACGATCTTGACGTCGATGCCCAAAAGCGGGGTGCCGCAACTCACAATCTGCGTAGCCCCATCGATTTCGGAGACCTCCGTAATCATGCGGGCCTTGCCCAGCGCCAGGGAGCGTTTGTTGACGGCTACGATGTCGCGGCCGCCGAGCGAAACGGCAAGAGTATTTTCGGCCAGTCCGTATGCGACGTAAAAACTTTCCGAATTCAGTCCGTGGGGTTCAAACGCCTCCATGAACCGCGTGAACGTATCCGCTTTCACGGGCTCGGCAGCGCACATCAACACCCGCAGTGAACTGAGATCGCAATCGTCGAGGATTTCTTTGGAGAGCCTTCCGGTGCGCAGACAATAGTCGTAAGCGAAATTCGGGGCGGCCGTCGCAGTAGCTTGATAAGTTGTGATCGTCTCGAACCAAAGTATCGGCCGTTGAATGAAGTCCGTCGCGGCGAAGCCGTACGTCGTGCCGCCTTTCAGCGCGGGATAAAGGTAACACCCGATCAAACCCATGTCGTGATATTGCGGAAGCCACGAGACGACGATTGGATCGGGATGATCGATCACCAGCGGACAGGTTTGCAGGATGTTTTCGTGCGTTACCATCACACCCTTGGGCTCCATCGTCGACCCTGACGTGTATTGGAGAAACAGGATCTTCGAAGTGTCGAAAAAGGGTTGGTCTGAAATCGTATCAAGGAAGGCCTCAGTCACGATCCACGGGAGAGCTGAGATGTAGTCGACATCGACCCCGGATGCACACACTCCGCTTCGTGTGAGATTTGTCTTCAACGACGCGTGATAGTCTGCGCTCGTTAAAATCGCGGACGCCTGACAATCCTTGGCAATGTGCACCATTTTGTACAGGGCACTCTGGAAACCGCGAGAGCTCGGCGGATAAACGGGTACGGGTATCAATCCAGCGCGCACGCAACCGAAAAACGCGCAGATCATTTCGAGGCCCGGCGGGTAGGCAAGCAGGAGCCGGTCTCCCGCAGCGAAACGACCTTCCTTCGGCAAGTGACTGGCGATTGCTTTCGTGCGGCGGAGAAACGACGCGTACGTGTAGCTTTCGAGCGGATTCCCGTTCAGGTCGAGATACGAATAGAGAAGCTTGTGCGGATGTTCATGCCCGAGCCTATCCAGTTGCTCTAAAATTGACGCCATAATCGATCAGCGATCCCTCAAGTTTGAATAGGTAGCTCAGTACAAAAACTTCAGTACATAAGAAGACGTCAAAGTTCTTGTTTAGTTGCTCTCGGCTTTTGTTGTTCTCGACATGCCGTCCAGGGTGGTCGCCCTGGACAAGCGATTCTCGCAGAGCCCCGCCGGGCGGCTGCTTCATCCAAACCATCTTGGTTTGGTGCAATCTGTGCGCTAATGTTAGCAGAGCCATGTTGTAATACGACGGTCATCTCCCTCCAGAAAAGGGTGTCCCATCTTGACCGCCATCTAACGCAAATTCCCTTGATCCTGCTTGAGACTTCGCGCTACTATCAATCGTCAAACGCTATGGCCGCCGGGCGAAGTCGATTCGCTGCTGGCCCAAGCCACCGCGCGACCAATCGGGATGCGCCTAACCGATTTAACTTGTTTGTGGAGGCACCGGTGACGTCCGAAACGGAAGCGGTGATCGCTCTAAAGACGGATACAGACGATCTTGTGCCATCGGAGCCGTTGCTGCGGCAGGCGGTCGACGACCCTTCGGGTGTGTCTTCCTTCCCGAAAGTTCTACGCCGCCGCCTCGATAGTTTTTTTGCAGAGCAGAATATTTCGCCCAAGGCAGACCACACGATGTGGGTTAAGATCGCTGCGGGCCTTACAGTCTTGCTGGGCAGTTGGATTGCAATCTACTCGTTCCGGCCAGATTCATGGAAGTTCTTCGCCCTCTACATTGTAGGCGGCCTCGCCCAGACGTTCCTTTTGCTGAACATCGCCCATGACAGCAATCACAATGCCATTTCGTCTGCGCCATTCATTAACAAAACCCTGAACTACGCCTTCGATGTTTGCGGAATCAACTCGTATATGTGGCGAATCCTCCACCATCGAGGCCACCACTCCTGCATCAATCTCCACGGCGAAGATGACGCGCTCACGGGCCGCGGCATCTTTCGGTTTACGCCCCACGAACCCCGTGCGCGCTGGCACCGATTCCAGCACATCTACGCGCTGTTTTTTTACGCGATGTTCTCTCTTGACTATGTCTTCGTCAGAGACTTTGAGTCCTTTTTCTTCCCCACCCATGACTATCTGACACGCACCAAACATCCGGCGCGAGAAGTCGCCATCCTCTTCGCAGGAAAGGCGTTCTACATCACCTACATGCTCATTTTGCCGGTGGTGCTGTTGGGAAAATCGCCTTGGTTAGTGGCCGGAGCGTTTGTGATGGTGCATTTGATCGTCGGTTTGACTGTGTCGCTGGTCTTCCAAACCACGCATACGATCGACACCACGTACTTCCCCGAAAGCCGCAATGAATTCGACAACGGCGTGTATCACATCTTCGCAACTACAGCCGACTATGCGACCAGCAACCCCGTCGTAGGCTGGCTTGCAGGCGGGCTCAACCATCACATCGCCCATCATCTGTGCCCTTTCGTATGCCACACCCATTACGCTTCGCTCACCCGAATTGTGCGGGAGACAGCTGAAGAGTTCGGTGTTCCCTATCGGCAACATCCCACAATGACAAGGGCAATCCGGCATCATCTGATACTTTTGAAGCAACTCGGAGACGAAACGTATTCGTGATGACGGCCTGCTCGACAAATTCCTTGAAATTCCCGGCGGTCCGTCGCAAATATCCGCGCGGTGAGGTGTGACCTTGCCCATGCCAATACCCGCTGTTTCCAGGCTTCGCTCCCTCGCGGATTCGCCCGCCATGGCCGCCAACCCCGTGAAGGTGCTGGCAAGCTACACGGAACTCTACGGCGAGACATTCCGTTTCTATTTGGGCGGCATCAAAGAAGCCATCGTTACAACCGATCCCGTCGTCATTCAACACGTTCTGAAGACCAACGCGGACAACTATCAAAAGTCCGAAATTCAAGTAAAACGCATGGGCCACTTCCTGGGCAAAGGTCTGTTGACCACCCACGGAGAAGCTTGGAAGACACAACGCCGTCTCATCCAGAAGGGTTTCGACCGAAAGCAGCTTGAAGCTCTCTCGGCGATCATGCAAGACTCACTCTCCGAGTCGTTGCGAGACTTCGACACGAAGGTCAATGCCGGCCCCGTCGATATCTATCCCAACCTGATGAAGATGACCTTCGCAATGGTCGCCCGTTCGCTTTTCGGCGCCAAGCTGAAGGACGAAGACATCGACGTCGTAAGCCAGACCATTTGCATCGTTCAGGAATTTATCGTTCGGCAAACCCTTCAGCCCTATCTGAATCCCTGGTTTGAAGTCTCCGGCGAACTCCGGAGACACGAAGCGATGCGGGCCCGCGCGGATGGCATTCTGATGGCGTACATCAAGACACGTCGGCAACAAGCGTCCGGCAACGATCTGTTGCAAACCTTGATGGACGCGCGTTACAGCGACGGCGAAGGCATGAGTGATGAACTCGTCCTGAGCGAGAGCATGCAGCTTTTGGTTGCCGGTCATGAAACATCGTCGAACGGACTTTCGTGGATTCTCTACCTTCTCAGCATCCACCCGGATTGTCTCGAAAAAGTGCGGCTGGAGATTGATACGGTGCTGGGCAGTGCGCCTTTGAGCTTTACCGCCGTTCCAAACCTAATCTTTACGACGCAGGTCATTCAGGAAGCTCTTCGCCTCTACCCGCCATTTTGGATGGTCGATCGCATGGCCGTCGCCGACGACAGCGTAGGAAATATCGCGATACCCGCGGGATCGATGGTCATCGTGTCCGTATACGGTGCGCACCATGCATCACGCTACTGGCAGGACCCCGAAACCTTCGACCCCCAGCGTTTCGCCAAAGGCACTGTGCACACGCCGTTCACACATCTGCCTTTTGGAGGCGGACCACGGGGCTGTATAGGCGCCAACTACGCGATGCTGCAGATCCTCATGATTCTTAGCGATCTTCTAAGAAAATACGATTTTCAACTAACGCCGGGGCAAACCATCGAAGCGCGCCCGATGGTTATCCTGCGGCCAAAGCACGGAATCCGCATGACGTTCACCAGAACAATGGCATCAGACTCCTAACGCCGAGCCTTCATTCGGTCAGGAATAATCTCGATGACATGTAAGCCCGGATCAATGAGACTTATCGTCGTATGCAAACTACTGAAGCCTATCAGCCTGATCGTAGTCGGTGTCGTCAGTCTAAAGTTGGTTCACGGCGACATCGCGAGCGCCGTGGCACATTGGGCAGCGACGCTTGGCCTCGATCCCGGCAATCGACATGTTGAGGGACGTTCGACTGATCAGATTTGGCTCCCTCACGATTTGCCGACCGAGCATCATTGCTGGCGCAAGACACGAAACGAGGTTCGCCGACGGAGCGGGTTGCCTACAGCGCGTCTTTTGGCTCCCATTGTGCCCTGAAAGTTTTACGTTTAGCCCGGCCTCCGTTATCGTGGAATTTGCGATCCGGAGATGCGCCACATGTCTGGTATAAGTGAAAACTCCCGTCGCAGCATCCGACGTCGCCTAGACTAGACAACTCCCGCGTTTAGCACCGTCGCCAATGCCCCGCGCAATCGGGCCATATCCCGAATGAAGATGGGGCGTAATACGGGACACTTCCCCGCAGAACACTTGCGCATCTCGGTTTCGACAATCGAACTGTGGGTTCCCCACACCGCAGTGATATCGCCTACTACGACGATCTCGTGTGGCGCGAGCGCAGACACGATCGTGCGCAAACCTCGTCCCAGGTTGACGCACATCCATTCGAGCACGATCATTGCGGCCTGCTCGCCGTTTGTAGCTACCTTCCGAAGTTCCTCAAATGTTGAAGCTCTCTTCGCGCCCCCCGCTTCGGCATAAAAGCCCAGCGCAGCGCGATTCGATGCAAGGACATCCCAACATCCATAGCTTCCGCACCTGCACAGCGGCCCTTCAAGCGACAACGGAACGTGTCCAAAGCCCCCAGCCATCCCTCGTTGTCCACGCAGCAACCGGCCGTTCGCAAAGATTCCGGCCTCGATGCCTTCGGCGACGTGGACGACGACAAGATCGCGCCGACGATCACCGGGGCCAAACCAGACTTCCGCCAAGGCACAGGCGCGCGCAACACTTTCCATTTCAACCCGTAACCCAGTCGCTTTGGCTATACACGATTTGATATTGCAGTGGGTCGAATACAGGCTGGAAGCCAACATCGTGTGCTCGTATTCCGGGTGGGCTTGCTCCGGGAGGCAGATGCCAATGCCATTGAAAGACTTTTGCCCGTGTTCCCGCATGATCCCGCGAATGCCGCGAACGATCACCGACACTGCCTGAGCGGAGTCATCCGGAATCGCGATGGTTTGTTGCGCGAGAATCGCACCTGCCAGATCGGCAACAGCGATAGTTGACTGTCGGGGTTGGAGATCGAGCGCGATCACGGCCCGCTGATCGTCCAATCGGAGAAATTTGGGGCTGCGTCCACGCGGAATCCGTACGGTGGGCCCTTCGAGCACCCAGTGCCGCGCGACGAGATCCTCGACGATGAGTGAGACTGTGCTGCGTTGCAGACCCGATATCCGCGCCAGGTCGGCGCGTGATAGCGGCTGCTGGGTTCGAATGAGGTTGAAGAGAATATTTCGGTTGATCTGTCGAGCAGTCTCGTTGGACGCGCTCCGTCTTCCGCCGAGGACGAGCCGTTCTACCACCCTGCCTTCCCGAAGATTGAATGTCGGGTTGATCGCTCACCTCGGCCCGGACAACCGGCATAACCTAAACTTTTGTGCCAATCTTTCGCTCGAGATAGTCCTTGCTGATCGCCGCTGATTGCTTCGCAGTGACATCGGCAGAGGTGACATGATCCAGTTCCACGACTGCCCATCCACGGAAATTAACCTTGTTGAGGGCGCCGAACACTGCCGGAAAATCCACCCTGCCGCGGCCCAACTCGACGAACTTGAACGGATACTTCGTCTTCGGAGTATTCGCGGGAATATCGATCACATCTTTCAGATGGAGAAAAAGCAGCCGATCATGGTAGCGTTCGATCTCCTTGACGGGATCGCCTCCTCCCGCGACGATGTGGGCAGTGTCAAGCTCGAGCTTCACGTATTTGGGATCAGCGTTATCCAGAATCAGGTTGAGGCTCTCGCTCATCTGGCTGAGCGTATTCAGATGGTTGTGATATCCCAGCGGAACACCAATATCTGCGGTGCGTTTGCCAATATCGGTGAGCAATTTGCCGAGCCTTTTGCATTCTTCCGGCGTCGCGGTCCGAGGATAGGTCTTCAGTTGATCGAGCACCTGAACGTAAAGTCCTCCCGCATCCTTGACGAATTGCGCGTTCGCCACATGCTTTGCGATCTGACTCTCTTCAGGCTCATCCAGCGACACTTCGCCACTCGACAAGGCCACAAAGGTCAACTTGTGCTGGACCAGCAAGTCTTTCAGCTCGGCCGGCTTGAAATCATCGACCGCATTGGCGCGGAATTGCACGCCAGAATAGCCGACAGCAGCGATGTCTTCGATCGCCTGACGCTCCTCATTGCCCCAGGTCATCGCGGTGTAGCCGAATTGAATACCCTGCGCTCGGCCTGGCGAAGCACAAAAAGATGGGACCGTTGTAGCGGCGGCAACCGCTCCGAGACTGGCAATAAAGGTACGGCGTGTAAAGTAAGGATTCATCAAGCGTTCTCCTGCATCGGTGCGGCAGTTCTGTTCGGAAGCTCAGATGGCAGCGGCAACAAACTAGTCGTGTGCCGGATCTGGTGGCGGCGCGGTAGAGGGTGGCGTAGGCTTGCCCGTCACCGTGTTCTCCTCCATCATCTCGACGCGCGTTCCATCTGGATCGTAGATATTGACCTGTCGCTTCTGGTTCACGCCGGTCGCAATCGCTAGGTCCTTGCCATAGTCCTTGAAAGCCGGACGAGCTTCGAGAATTGCCACCGATTTCGCGATATCCGGAACCGAGAGGGCGATGTGGTTTTTGGTTCCGAACTTGCCTTCCGGTAGCTTGGAGTACAGCATGAACTCAACATAATCGTCGCCATCCGGGACCCGCATGTTGATCCAGCTCAACTGCTTTGGATTTGCGCCGCCACGCCACGTCTCCTGAAAACCGAGTATCTTGCCGTAGAAATCTATCGACTTCTGACTGTTTCCGACGAGAAAACCAAGGTGGTAAATCTTGGTGGAGATACGCGTGTCGGGCGCGAATTTGCCGGCAGCTTTCATCTCCAGGCCATCGGGCAGGCTTTGCACGAACTCTACCAACATGCCGTCCGGATCTTTGATCTCGAAGGCATAATCTCCGGTGCGAGTCTTCCCACCATTGCCAGGCTTGACGTCGAAGCCCTTCGAGCGGAGATACGTCCGCATGGCCTCGATGTCGTCCACCGTGAAACAGAGATGGCTCATCATGTTCGGCGGGTTGGTCGGAGGCTCGTTGAAGAGCTCAATATGCTGATGGTCGTTGATCTTGATGAAGGCGATGCGGATGTCCTTGCTGTCCTTCTTCGTGAGCGAATAGGACTCGTCGTAACCAAGGAAGTCATGCCAGAAGGCGATGGCTTTGGGAAGATCGGATACAAAGTAGCCGACATGTGATATGCCCGTAATCTTTGGGCGCGGCGGAGTTGCTTGTTGCGCGTTGCTGTTCGACGAGGCGAGCAAGAGAACGACTGCCAGACCGCTGAGAACGGCCATGCGGGAATAATTGATGCGCATCTTGGATAGTGCCTTTCGGTAGAAGTTCGTAGTCCCGATGCTCATGCTTGGATGAGCGCAGACCAGGCTGTCCAGTTCGCTAGGCGCTTTGCGCGATCGCCCGTTTCAGTTCCTCTACAAACGGCGGGACGATGACGTAGGGATCGTACGGCTTGTCCGGCGTGGAGAGGGTTTCGATCGGAAGATACCCGCTGTATCCAGAGGACCGCACAATTTTCAGCAGCCGCTTCAGGTCGAGCTTGATATCGCTCGCGGCGCCAAATGCGCTTTGCTTGACTTGCCAGTTCACCGCGTACGGAGCAGCTTTTTCCATGTCGACAAAGGGGTCGGGTGACCGGAAATAGCCCGTATCGACAATGCACCCGCACCATGGTGAGTCGACCAGGTCCACCAGCTTGATGAGGTCTTCCGCAGTACGGAGAAAATCTCCATGGTTCTGAACGCCAATGATGACACCGTGCTCTTTACCGAACGCAGTACACTCGCGCAGGTCGTCCGCGATCCACTCGCGCACCTGATCCTCAGTCGATCCTTTAGCGACATCGTGCCAGGTCATGTTGCGCATTTGCGTATCGGCAAAGACTCGCAAGACCGGTGCTCCCAGCTTCGACGCAACGACGACCCAGTCTTTGATGATCTTGATGTCCGCGGCCCGCTTGTCCTTCTCAGACGTCGTGAAGTTGTTTCTCGCGCCGGTACCGCTGATTCCTACACCGGACTCGAAGGCTTTGCGTTTCAAATCAAAAATGTAGGAGTCTGCCGGAACGTCCGGAAAGCCTGGGAAAAAATACCCGGTCGGATCCACGCCGTCAATATTGTGTTTCGCGCAAAAATCGACGAGGTCGAAAAGGTCGATGCCTTCCTTGCCGTGTTTCAGTTTGGCGTTAATGAGCCGGCTGAACGAGAAAGCGTTGACCGAAACTTTCAGCATCGTTGCCCCAGCCCGCGGAACGGGCTTAAGAGCTGCTTCCGCCGGACGCGATTCCAGGCCAAGTCCCAGGGCCGCAGCCAGGGGCAAAGCAGTTCCGGTTGTTAGAAATCTCCTACGGCTGAAACTCGGCGTGGCGGGACTATCATTCACGATTCTCGTTCTCCTCATTCTGATCGGCGGCTGTGGACACACAAGTTCAACTCTCTCAAGATCTGCAAGAAAGCTCATCTTCACTAGAATAGTTCGGCTTACAGGCAGCAAGTTAATTCACGGTATAGCGTGCATTTGGCGAGGGGAGCCCGTAAATTGAGGGTTTTGGGACGATGGAACACACCCCTTTTACGTTAAGACCCTCTACGAAATGCACCTGCGCCCGCCCACCGCTTACCTGCGACGGTCATTCAGGTAGTCCTGGGTTTATCGGTTAATTAACTTGTTCCCTTAAACTCATGATGTTCTGATCGGTTCTGCACCTCATGCCTAGAAAATGATTGTTTGGAGACTTCAAAATGAAGAAGCAATACGTTGTAATCGCACTGTTGGCTATCCTGGCGATAGCACCAAGTAGCTTTGCCCAGAAGAAAGCCAAGACCTCGGGTGCTGCCTCGGCCCACGCGGATGCGGAGTTGGCTGACCTCACCACGAAACTGAGCCTGACCGATGATGAGAAGGCAAAGATCAAGCCTATCCTCGATGACGAAGCAGCGAAAATCCATGCCGTAAAGATGGACAAGGCCGCCTTTGACGATGATAAGAAGGCCAAGACCAAGCCCATCCGAGACGATGCCAGCAAACAGATCCGCGCAGCCCTGACACCTGATCAGGCCAAGACTTACGACACGATTTCCAAGAAGGGTGGCGACGGCGAGAAAAAGCACGGCGGAAAGAAGGCCACCCCGGCCCCCGCCACAACTCCTTCACCTGGCGTTTAGTTCTATCGTTGATCGCAATCGAAGGGCGGTGATCGGGATGGAGCTGTTCCGTCCCGATCACCGCCATTTCGCAATACGAGCGAGTTGTGGCGAGAGAGCCCAGCGTTCTGCGCAACCAACTTTACTGAGTTCCCAGCCTTGCATTGTCAGGAGATTCCTTCCTTGGCCCGCTTCTTTCGTTTCACTGTGCTCGCGCCGTTCTGCCTTTCCGTGTCTGCGCAGACCGCTTCATCGCATATATCGACGCTTCATACTTCGACACAAATCGTGCTGGAAGACGTTACCGTAACCGATTCGCATGGCAAGGCCGTGCATGGGCTCACGCGCGATTCATTCATCATCAGCGAGGACGGCAAGCCTCAGACGATCAACGGTTTTGATGAGCATTCCCTGTTGCCCACGGATGCCACGAAGATTGAGCCATTTCCAAGCCTCCCACCCGGCGTTTTCACCAACTACACGCCGACTCCGGAGACAGGCGAGATCAATGTTCTGCTACTCGATACGCTCAATACCCCGCTCGCGGACCAGGCATACGCTCGCGGCCAGGTGCTGCAGTTCCTAAAGTCAATGAAGCCGGGGACGCGCATGGCGATCTTTGTCATGACCCGCCAGCTCCACCTCCTCCAGGGGTTCACTTCAAACCCCGAGTTACTCAAAGCTGCGCTGGACAATAAGCATTCGGCAAGCCTGTCTTCGTTGCTCGATAGTCCGGTCAGCGGCGGCCTGGCCGGAGATTCGACCCTCTCCGACTCGTTTTCTGAAGCTGTGGGAAACGATCCTTCGTTCGACCAGGTCGTCGCTTCGCTTCAGCAACTTGAGGCCGAGCAGGCTGCATTTCTGCTGACGATCCGTGCGCAGTACACGCTTGACGCCATGAATCAGATGGCGCGTTACCTGTCCGGACTGGCGGGGCGAAAGAATCTTCTGTGGTTTTCGGGGTCTTTTCCGCTCGATCTTATGCCTGACGGCGATTTGCCCGACCCCTTTGCCGCAATGGGCGACAGTGAGGACGAGTTTCGCGAAACAGTCACGCTCATGGGCCGCAGCCACGTAGCGGTCTATCCCGTCGACGCTCGCGGCCTCATGGCCAACCCGGTGATGAACGCGGAGAACTCCGGCAAGAAATACACCAACGACCCCAAAAACATGCAGAAGGACAACTCGAAGTTCTTCGACCAAACTGTCTCCGAGCACAGCACCATGGCCCTGATGGCGGAAAAAACCGGTGGGAAAGCTTACTACAACACCAACGGCCTGAAGCAGGCCGTAGACGACGCCATCCTGTCCGGCTCCAACTACTATTCTCTCTCCTATGTTCCGCACAGCCACAGATGGGATGGTAACTACCACAGCATCTCGATCAAGCTCGCGGACTCTGCGCTCGTCAAAGAAAAGCTGAAGCTGACCTACCGCGTTGGGTACTACGCGGACGATCCCGAAGGCCCCCCGGTCCGCAAGCCAAAAGAAGTTCCATTGCTAGCCACGTCCACTCCGGAGCCACCGCCACTCACACGCCGCGAGACCGCAATGCAGGCCGCCATGCAATATGGAGCGCCTCAGCCCACAGAACTCGTGATGAAGGTGCTCGTCCAACCGAAGGGCAACAAGCCTGAAGACAATGCAGCCGAAGACAACGAACTCGTCCCCAACATCCATGGCCCCTATCTGCGATACACCGTGGACTATGCAGCCGATGCGCGGAACATAGAATTCATCGCGAATCCCGACGGCACGTTCAAAGCAGTCGTTGAATTTGTCATCGTCGTCTACGACGACCAGGGGCGGGTTGTGAATACTTCGAACCGGACAGCCGTCGCGAATGTGGACCTCGCTCATCGTGCCGCCATGATCAAGAGCGGGATGCACTTCCACCAAGAAATCAGCGTGCCGGCCAAGGGGCCATTCTGGCTGCGTATCGGCATTCACGACCGGACGAGCGATCGTCTCGGCTCTGTCGAAGTCAACCTCGAACAAGTGAAGCGTGCCGCGATCGCCGCTGCGGCAACGCCGCAGAGCCCGCCGCCTGCGGCCGCCAAGCCAAACTAATTCTCACTGCGTGAAAAACGACACACTTGATTGCTTGCCGTCGTTCTTTCCGCGGCGGGACTGCGCTCAGTCGAAGTGCGCTGGCTGTAGGCGCGGCACAAGTAAGTGAATCACCAATATTGCGACCAGATAAGCTGATCCAGCAATGATGAATACCGGTACGTAGTTATTGTTGGTTATTTTTAAGATGAACCCTACGAACGTCCCGAAGAACATCATGGCGCACGCGCCCCCAAATCCACCGATGCCTACGACCGAAGCGACGGCCCGCCGTGGAAACATATCCGACGTCAGCGTAAACAAGTTGCATGACCATGCCTGATGTGACGAGGTCGCAAGGCTAATGAGACCGATCGCCACCCAAATGTTCGGCGCGTGTCCAATGAACATGATCGGGAACACACCGCAAGCGTAAAGCAGCATCGCTGTCTTCCGGGCTCGGTTCAAGCTCCATCCCATATCCAGAAACTTTGACGGCAACCATCCCCCAAAGACACTCCCGATCGTGGAGACGTTATAGATGATTAGAAGCGGCAAACCCATCTTCGTAATACTCAGGCCATATTTACTGAAGAGAAAGCCGGGCAGCCAATAGAGATAGAACCACCATATCGGGTCGGTTATGAGCTTCCCGCATAGAAAAGCCCACGTCTGGCGATGCGGAAGCAGTCGCCCCCAGGAGATCTTCGCCATTGATTCCGGCGGATCACTGTGAATGTACGCTAGCTCGGCCGTTCCGACGCGAGGTTGTTTCTCGGGTGGCGCGTACATCGCCAACCAAAGGACGAGCCACACCAAAGCAAAGATCCCGGTCGACACAAACGCATAGTGCCAACCAAATCGAATGACAACGAAGCCTACTGCAAACGGTGCGATAGTCGCGCCAATATTTGTTCCGGAGTTGAATATGCCGGTCGCAAAAGCACGCTCTTTTTTAGGAAACCACTCCGCTGTAGTTTTGATAGCGGCGGGGAAATTTCCCGCCTCTCCCAGACCCAGGATGAATCGCACGAGACCGAATCCAACAATCGCGCCGGACAGAGCTCCCAGATCGGTAGCCCAATGCGCATGTCCGAGCAGTGGTAGATGGGACAACAATTGCGACACAGATCTCGCTGCCGCCGCCAGAGGTCTGGTCATTGCGGGTACGGTTACGAGAAAGTGCGCCATGGCAGCAAAGCTCCACACAATCATTGCCGCTGCATAGCCTTTCTTTGTTCCGACTTTGTCGATGAAGCTTCCAGCCAGGAGAAGACCAACGGCATAGGCGCTCGAAAAGATGCTTACGATGACGCCATACTGCATCTGGGTCAATCCAATTCCCCGCACTGGATCTTGCAGGATGGGCAACAACAGCGCCAACACAGACCGGTCCATATAGTTCAAGGTCGTGGCAAAAAATAACAGAGCGCAGACAGTCCAGCGATAGTTCCCTACCCGCTCTGCGACGATAGGGGTCCCCGGCTCAACCGTGCTTCTAATTGTCACCAGGTCTTTTGATACGCCAATCATTTTCAACCTATCTTTCAGTTCCCGTGCAGTCTGGCGGTGATCGGCTCGGCCACTTGTTTTCCGGGCGGAAGCTACAAACGCGTGACGCCATGCAGGCGATCACGCGTCTGTTGTGCACTGTTCTCTACAGCATGTCTACTGCGCGGCCTGCAACTGCTTGATGTCGCCGTCGATCTTCGTCGTCTGCTCTGGCGTCAGTTCGGGTGCGCCTTCGCGACGCGCCGCCGTCTTCACTTCGAGAAGCATTTCTTTCTTCTGCTCGCGGGTCAGCGCGCTATAGCGAAGGAGCGCATCGCTCAATGCTTCTTCGCCCGCAAACGGTTCTACTTCCTTCGCTCCGGCTTTGGGAGTAGCGCCTTTCTTGCCACCTTTCTTCGGCTTGTCTCCCGTCGCGGCGAGGGATGCTGCTTCTGCGTCGCTCTGCTTCTGCTGCTCGGGGGTCAACAGAGGCCGGATCTGCACCCTCGCGGCCAGCTTAATCTTCAGCATCATCGCCTGCTTCTCTTCCGGCGTGAACGCATCGAAGGCCAGCAGCGGCTTGCTCACCGACTCTTCGTCGTGCAGCAACGGCTCAATCTTGTCTTCCTGCGCGCATGTCAGGTTGAAGTCCGCCGTCATCCTTTCCAGCAACAAGTGCTTGCCGACAATCTGAGGACACGCCGGCTTCAAGTCGTCCGGATCCTTCTCTTTCGACGGATCGCTCTTGGAGCCGCCGCCACCGCTCTTGCCGCCACCACCGCCGCCGCCCTTTTGCGCCTGCATCACAGGTGCCGTCACCAAAAGCCCCGCCAGCAGGAAACCGGTTATTGCTGCTCGAGGTGTCGCTGTGGTCATCTTCTTGATTTTGTTGATTACGCTTTTCATCGATCTCCTTGTAAGTTCTGCGTGTTTTACTGAGCCGCCGACGACGGAGTACGGCGAATGTCAGTTACTTTTCTCGAAATTAGAAAGTGTATTTACCACCCACTTGCATAACTCGTGGATCGCCGGATTTGATAATCGTGTTGGCCGAAACAATATCCAGTGTGTCGACCGGAATATTGAAGTTTGTATGGTTCGTCGCATTGAACGCTTCAAACCTGAACTGGAGCGCACCATGATCGCGTATCGGAAAGCTGCGCGACAGCGATGCATTCAGAATGACCCGTCCGGGCCCATCCAGAATGTTTCTTCCAGAGTTGCCAAACCGCAACGCGGAGTCTGGCACCTGCACAAAGCAGGTTGTATCAAACCATTTGTTCTGCGAGCGTTGATTCACTGGGAGAGCACCATTGCATATACGGTCAGGACGCGTCGCGACGCCTCCATCCTGAATTGGGACGGTATATTGCGGCGTCAGCGGTGTTCCTGAATTGAGTTGCAGAGTGCCCGCGACCTGCCAACCCTTCGCGAAGATATGCTTCCGGAATGGCAACTGATAAACCCAGTTTCCGTTGACGACATGCCGGCGATCGGAATCTGAACGTCCATACTCCGCATTCGGATGCAGCGAATCCTGTGCTTCCTTATAGCCGCCGTTGCCCTCATAGTTCAGGCCGGAAGCTGTATCCGTCGACTTTCCATACGTGTAGTTAATACGGAACATCAATCCATGCTCAAACCGCTTGCGCAGCGTCACCGTTCCTGCGTGATAAAACGAGTAGGCATTGAAGTTATAAAACTGGATATTGCCAAAGAATGAGGAAACATCGACGCCGTTAGCGAAGGTATCAAACGGGCGCGGATAGGTGCATCTGCTTCCCGCGCACGAAAGGGCGGGCAGGTTCCTGTTCTGTTGATTGATGTCATACTGTCGCCCCAGGTGTGTTCCCTTGGAGCCGGTATAGGCGACCTCCAGCGCAAGTCCTTTCGGCAACTCCCGCTCCGTTGTCAGGTTCCAGCTTTGAAGATAGGATGAAGCCGCGTGCTCGTCATAGCCGTTCACTTTGTTCACACCTTTAAGCGAGGGGTCCTGGCTAAAAGCCGTCTCGATCGTCGTTATGGATTTAGCCTCGAAATCCTCCTGGGTTGAGAATGGAAACTGGCCGGCGAGGTCTGTGCGAATGGCACTCAGTCGCGAACCTGTATAGAAGATGCCGTAACCGCCGCGCAGCACTGTGCGGTTGTCGTTGAACAGCCGCCACGCAAACCCGACCCTCGGCGCGAATCGCAAATGATTCGGAACGATCAGCGTTTGTGGAAGGCCTACGTCCTTGGCGAATGCGTACGGAACGTTATTGGCGGCCAACCTCGCACCATTCGCCGCATCGTTCGGTCCATTGGCCAGAATCAGCTTTTTCAGGTCAGGGTCAAAGGCTGAAAATTGCCCATTCTCTTCGTGCGGCAGCGCCTGATATTCGTAGCGAAGACCGAGGTTCAATGTCAGGCGGGAGAGCGCTTTGTAGTCGTCCTGAGCAAAGCCGGAGTAGGAAGCGTCGAACAGATGATTCGATACCGTGCCGATAGTCAAGCCGACGCTCGATGGCGCTCCACGCAGAAAGTCCGCGAATCCGTTGCCGGAAGTCTTGCCATCGAATCCCAGCGTTCCGCTGAAGCCGCTGTTGGTAGGCTGAAAATACTGTACCTTCAGCACATCGGCTCCGAACTTGATGGTGTGTTTGCCTCGATTGACCGTGACGGAGTCGTTTGTATCGTAGTTGTTCGTCGTGTACTGAATCGGGTTCTGGGTGCTGTCTCCCAGCGTCACATAGCTGGTTATTTTGAACTGAGGAAACTCCGAGAGCGCCGCGGACGGAGTTGTACCGGGTATTCCGAGCACCGAAGCCCAGTTCGTTCCAGCGTCCAACGCATGCTCATTGTTCACAGCGCGGGTAAGTCCCGTCCGAAACTCATTGATCACAGTCGGCTTGAAGATATGGGTCTCGGTAAACGCAACGATTGTCTGATGGTTCGTCGTCACCGAACCCCACGCCGCAAGCGTGGACCCCGAAAACGGATCGAGTGAAGTATCTCGCCTGCGGTCGCCCTTGATGGAAGCTTCATCTTTGGCTCCAATCTGCCGATCGATTTTCAGGAGGTAGTTGTCCCAGGTCTCGCGGTTCTTTGCGCTCTGGCGATAGTTGCTCGCCTGGCCAGCCAGGTCGGGAGTCGGAAGGGGGATGAAGTTCATCAGTGAAGCCGCGACCGCGTCGTAACAAGGCGCTCCAGCGGGGGTTTTCGCCGGAATGAAGTTGCTCTGTCCTGACGGCCCCGTTGTGAGGCAGCCCGCCACGCCGAGCGAATCCTTTAGCTGCTTAGGCAACAACGTCGTCCCCGTATTGGGATCGAACGATTGCGAAAAGTCGCCCATCCTCTCGGCCGGCGTCGGCACGGTGCTCAATTGATTCTGCGCATCGACATCGCGATAGCTTTCCCAACTGAAGAGGAAGAACGTCTTATCGTGCCCGTTATACAGGCGTGGAATAAAAACCGGCCCACCGACGGTCCCGCCGAACTGGTTGCGCCGCAACTCGCTCTTCGTTCCCGGCGCGTCAAAATGGTTGCGCGCATCCAGATGGTCGTTGCGCAGAAACTCAAAAATCGAGCCCTTCAGCTTATTGCTGCCCTTCTTGATCACCAGATTGATTACCGGTCCCGCAACGCGCCCGTATTCGGCGGAGTAGTTCGAGGTCTGCACCTTGAATTCCTGCAGCGCATCCAGGGGCGGCGTCGCTTCCGCCGAGGCATCGCGCGGACTCGTATTATTCAGGCCGTCTACCATGACGTTGGTCGTATCGGATCGCGCTCCATTGGCGACAAAACTTGAACCTTTGCTGCCCTCTTCCGAGGGCATGACACCAGCGATGTTGAAAACAAGGTCATTGAAGTCCCGGCCGTTCAGCGGCGTCTCGGCAATCTCGACCGGCGCAACAGTGTCGCCTTTGTCGGAGGTTTCGGTGTGCAACGCGCCAACCTCAGCCGTCACTTCGACTTCTTCCGTTTTCGAGCCGACGACCATATTGCCATCAAGTCGAGCAGTCTGGTCGGCCTGCAGTACCAGGGCAGGCTCGTGTACCGACTTGAAATTCGGGGACTCGATCAAGACGTCATAGTTCCCAGGATCGAGTGCGGACACGGTGTACTCGCCCCGACGGTCCGTCTTCGCCGTGCGCAGTTCGTTCGTGTCGGTGTTTCGCACCTGGATCGCAGCTCCTACGACCACCGCATGCGATGGATCTGTCACTCGGCCGACCAACGTGGCGGTAGGCGCCTGTGCGTAGGCGGACAAAAACGGCATCAGCAAAGCCACGGCCAACGCTACGACGGAAAATCTAATCTTCATCTGGGTCTCTTACATCGACAACGCCGGAACTGCGCGTCTCAGGTTGCATCCGAACTTCGGTATGGGAGGCCTTTTGTGTGTCAGACCTCCCCGTAATTTTGCGCCGGTCGGTTACTCCCCTTTGGCGACCCCGTCCGTTTCATTTCATCTCCAAGCCCTCGCCGCCCATTGCTTAGGCGCAATTCTTTCGCTGCGCTGCAAACATGTGTCTGGATAGCCTGTTGAAACTACGGGCCTGCAAACGATTCCGACAAGTGAATTCACAGTTAAATCCACAGTCCGCCGTATAGGCACCGTCGCCTTTTATTTCCTTACACTTACAGGGGACATGTCTTTACGTAAATAGGGCTTTTCCGGGCTCTCTGGCGCGGTTTTTTTTCGAAGCGTAGAATGAGTTTTCGAAGTGCAGAAGGCTAACCCAATCACCGTCAAGGAAACAAAGAGGCGTCTCGTCGAAACAGTGGCGTCGAGTCACTACCTCTCCAAATCAGCCCGGCTTCGGGAGATGTTTGTCTACCTTTGCGACCGCGTTCTGGAGCATTCGGTCGACGAGATTCACGAGCAGGAAGTTGGTCGCCGGGTGTTCGGCAGGCCGCCAGACTACGACACATCCGCGGACAACACCGTCCGGGTTCACGCCTCGATGCTGCGAAAGCGAATCGACCAGTACTTCGCCTCCGAGGGCAGCGCGGAGCCGTTCATCATCGAAATCCCCCGGGGAAACTACGCCCCCGTCTTCCGCGACCGGCCGATCAATGTCGTCCAGCCCGCTGAGGAGCTTCCCCTTCCACCTTCGGCGGTCGTCGAACCGACTTTGCCTGCGAAACCGGAGCCCCTTTGGAAGCTCTGGCTGCCGATCAGCCTGGCCGTATTTTTCGCCGGCCTCTCCTGCTTCCTGTTCTTCAATCTCCGGGCAGCGCACCATCCGTCTCCGTTCGCAGCCCAGCCCAACGTCGGCCAGTTCTGGTCGCAGATGTTGACTGCCGGAAAATCAACCGACATCGTCATCGGGGATGCATCGCTTGGCGTCTTTCAGGAGATGACCGACCATCACCCAGTTGCCCTTTCGGAATACTTCGACCGCAGCTATCTGAGTAAGGTCGCAGACCGGGCAACGGCGGCCAAAATCGACCCTGCATTTGCCTCCAGCCTGGTGCTCAAGCGCCAAACGAATTACGGCGAAGTGCAGTTGCTCCAGAAGTTTGCGGACACAGCCCATGGCCTCCAATCGGACACGAAAGTCCGATTTGCACGCGACTATTCCTTCCGCGAGCTCAAGAGCAACAACGTCGTCCTATTGGGTTATCGCATATCGAATCCCTGGATCGAGCCGTTCGAAAACCACCTCACCCTACGCTGGAATTTCGATTCGGAACACGGCAATTACTATCCCGTCGATTCCACTGTGACCGACTCCCTGAAATACGGCATGACTGTACCTCGGGACCAGCCCCACGAAGGCTATGCCACGCTTTCTTTTCTTCCAAACCTGTCGAACACAGGTAATGTTCTGATTCTTGCCGGTACCGGCGGTACCGCCAACAGCGCTGCGCTCGACTTTCTGCTGGATGAGCGTGCTATGGGCCAACTCCACGCCATGCTGACGCAGGACAAGAAGGCGCCATTCCCTTACTTCGAAGCTTTGCTGAAAGTCGGCAGCCGGAACACACTGCCACGGGACTCTACGGTAGTCGTGTACCGCAGCCTCAAACCCTAGGCCAAATTTTCAACTACAAATCCGGCGCAAGCTCCACTTCCCGCTCGTTACCGCACGACTCATAGATGCTCGTGACAAGTTGCAGCGCGCGGTAGCCGTCGATGCCGCTTACCAGCGGTGTCCGCCCGGTCTTGCAAGCCTCGCCGAAATCCAGAAACTGCCGTTCAAAAGGGGCTACAGAAATCGCCATTGGATCCGACGCCCCGGAAGCTCCCACCGTCACAATTGGAGCATCCTCACCGGCATCACCCTCGACGTCCCACGTTGTAAGTCGATCTCCGGTCACGATTGCGGTGCCTTTCGTTCCGTGAATCTCAAGCCTCTCGGGATACCCTGGCCAAAGAGCGGTCGACGCCTGAATGACTCCCGTAGCGCCGGAGCCATACCGTATCACTGCGCTCAGACTGTCCTCCGACTCGATCTTGTGCAGCGCGCCAAGTTGCCAGTATCCCAACACCTTCGCGACGCCGCCCGCGAGATACAGCAAAAGATCAACCTGGTGGATTCCCTGGTTCATCAGCGCTCCCCCACCCTCGGTCGCCCAACTCCCTTTGATCGGCCGGCTGTAGTACTCCGCCGAACGGTGCCACTTTACGTAAGCATCCGCCTGCAAAATCTTCCCCAGGCGACCACCATCAATGGCCTTCTTCAAAAACTGCGTGGACTCATCGAAGCGGTGCTGGCTCACCACGCCCAGTTGGATTCCGGCTGCCTTCGCCACTTCCACCATCGCGCGGGCCGTTTCCAGATTCGTCGCCATCGGTTTCTGCACCAGCACATGCTTCTTCGTCTCCGCGCAGATCTCCAGGGGCTGCAGACGGAAGTCCGGAAACGTACAAACGTCCACGTAATCCACTCGCGGATGCCGGCAGACATCTTCGTACGTGGCTACGAACTCCGCGCCTGTATCTTCGGCAAACTGCCGCCCACGCGCTGCGTTTGTATTCGTACAGACCACAATTTCATAGCCGATGTTCTTGTACGCCTGCGCGTGTTTACGAGAGATCGCGCCCGTTCCAATGATTCCAACTCGCATCTTCAATTCTCTTCCTGCAAAAATTCTGATTGCCGGTCTACTTCACGACCACCGGTGCGGTCACGCTTCCCACATGACCACTGACATTGTCACGCACAACGAAGCGCACGTTATAAGACCCCGGCTCCAGCGCGATAGATGAGTCGAACTTGAGGCCAGCCTCGTTGATCCGATGCAGCACATCGGGCTTCATCGGGCCCTCGATCTTCTTCACAAAGTCTCCCGCGTCGGCCACCGTCTCCGTGCGCGCCAGTCCCACAAAGTTTAACGAAATCCGCCCCGGCGTCTGGCTATCGTCTATCTGAATCGCGTGCGCCGGCAGCGCAATCTGAAAATTCACGGTGCGCTTGTTGCCCGCGGACGCCGCCGTTGCAGTCGTATCGCCGGGCTTTGCGCTGCCATCGCTCGTGCCCAGCCAACGGATGGTAATAGGAAGAGCAGTAAAACTCATTGGAGACGCCATCGCCAGTTGCACGTCGCCATCGGGAGCGTCCGCCTTGTCGGGATGCGTCACATCATGTTTCGCCACTAGATACCCTGCCCGCGCCCGGATATGCAGCCCAGGGCGACCGACCTCGACGTGCAGCGAGTGCCAACCCGGGGCCGCATCGTTTCCCGGCGAATACGCCAGTAAGTACGACGACCTCGAATCACCCGCGGCCTGCCGGAACCCTTCCACCAGATCGTTGTTGTTGTAGAAAGCCTTGCCCCCGGTCTCCAGCGCAAATGTTTGAAACGTCGCGAGGTTGTCCTCAAGCTTGTCCTGCTTGTCGGTCTCATAGTTCGCCATTTGTTTCGCGGTACTTCCCCCAC
>Ga0207933_1000543_pt1 | contig 35965 bp, 28 predicted proteins | sample NGESurdeep092012_4_FD_184488 | JGI IMG/M metagenome (GOLD analysis project Ga0207933, IMG submission 184488) | Arctic peat soil microbial communities from Barrow, Alaska - NGEE Surface sample F53-3 deep-092012 (SPAdes) | ecosystem: Environmental > Terrestrial > Soil > Wetlands > Peat ... | reverse complement strand
CAACCTATTCTCGAACGCGGTGAAATTCACACCCCATGGCTGCGTCATGGGTTTTGCCTTCTTCGCCGCTGATGGCACCGTGCATTTCGGCGTCGCCGATACCGGCGTGGGAATACCCGCCGCCACACGAGTGGAACAGGAAAGCGGACGGCACGATCCCGGACATGTGGTGATCGACGAAGTCGCCGGGCAGTGGGTGGCGCTGATCCACTCCCACGTCGATTGGGCGTCGCTGCTTGTGGCGTTTCTTCTCTTCCGTTTTTTTGACATTCTCAAGCCGTGGCCGGCCCGGCGCTTGGAACGCCTGCCCCGGGGCTGGGGCATTGTGATCGACGACCTCGCGGCGGGGGTATATGCTTTGCTCCTCGTCCAGGCTTTGCAATACTGGATGAGGAGATAAAGAATTTCGCTTCAGCCCTGCTTGAACAGGAGAGGGGAAGCGCCACACCCCGGATTCATAGCGGACTCCACCCAGGAACGTATGATGCGATTCTCCAAGGATCCTCCGAACTCCACGCCCCCGAAGATCGAGACCGCGTCGCCAGATGCAGCGCTACCCGGCGGCGAAATTGAGATTCTCGGTTCGCACCTCGGAACCGCACCCTCCTATGACCTGCCGCTGGCTACAGTGGACGGGTTCACGGCCTCGGTACTGCTGAGCCGCAACAACCGGATGATCGTGCATGTTCCGGAGGAGGCGCGCGAGGGTAAATTCGAGGTGAGGCAGGACGGCCAAACCAGCAATTCCCTCCAACTCAAGATTGCGCGCTTGATCGCCGAGAACCTGCACCCTGTGGGCAATCCGGCCGTGGACGCCGCTGGTAACATCTTCGCCACCTTTTCCGGACCTCGTGGACAGCAAACGCCCGTTTCGGTCTTCCGCATCGACTCCACGGGCGAGATACGGCCCTTCGTCACCGGATTGATGAACGCTACCGGCCTGGCTGTGGACGCCCAAGGCCGGCTCTATGTCTCCTCACGCTTTGATGGAACCGTGCATCGCGTCTCTCCCGATGGCACGACATCGACCTATGCCGAGGGCATGGGCATTGCAACGGGAATTGCCTTCGACAACAACGGCAACTTATATGTAGGAGATCGCAGCGGCACCATCTTCAAAATCGCTCAGGACCGGCAAATTTTCGTTTTTGCTACGTTGGAGCCGAGCATCGCCGCCTACCATCTGGCCGTCGGCGTTGACGGAACGCTTTTCGTCGCCGCCCCTACCACCTCCAGCTTCGACTCGGTGTATGCCATCGATCAGGACGGAGTGGTGCGCGTTTACTATCGCGGGCTGGGCCGGCCACAAGGCATGGCGGTGGACATGGCGGGCAATCTATACGTTTCGGCATCACTGCAAGGGCGGCGCGGCATCGTCTCCATCTCCCCTGCCGGGGAGGCCTCTCTGATCTTGGCCGGCTCTGGTATCGTGGGGCTGGCGTTCGTGCCGGGAGGGAATACGGTCCTGGCCACGGGGAGCGCGATCTATGATGTGGCATTGAAGATTGAAGGAATGCGGCTCTTCTAGAAAGGCCGCTGCGCGCAGCGACAATCGCGCCGCAGCCGCACTGCTTTGATTTCCCCTTACTGCAACAGCATGGAAGCGAATCTCCGATGAACTGCGAAATCATAGCTGTCGGTACCGAACTGCTGACACCTCACCGGCAGGATACGAATTCCCTTTTCCTAACATCACGGCTGAATGAGCTGGGCATCGAAGTGATCTTCAAAACCATCGTCGGAGACCGCAGAGCGCAGTTAGCCGGAGAGGTCCGCGTAGCTCTGAGCCGCGCCGATGTAGTAATCACCATTGGCGGCCTGGGGCCGACCGAAGACGACGTAACACGGGCGGCGGTAGCCGATGCGCTGGGAATCCGCCTGCGCCGGAACCCCGATATCGTCGGGGCCCTCTATGCGCGCTTCGCCGCGCGCCGCGCGCTGATGACGGAGAACAACGCCCGGCAAGCTGATGTGCTCGACGGCTCGGTGATTCTAGAAAACAGCTGCGGCACCGCTCCCGGCCAATGGCTGGACACCGTTTATGGAGAGCATCGAAAGCTGGTGATCCTGTTGCCCGGACCGCCCCAGGAAGCCAAAGCCATGTTCGACCTTGAGTGCATGGAAAGGCTGCGGGCGGTCGCTCCCAAGCGCTCGATTGCCACGCGCACGCTCAAGGCGGCGATGATCGGAGAGTCGCAGGCTGACGCCCGGATCGCGCCGATCTATGGCCACTATCATGACGTGGAAACCACCATCCTTGCCCATACCGGAGACCTGACAATTCATCTGGCCTGCGGCAAATCGGCAATGGAAATGGCCCGGCAGCGGGTGGACGAGTTGGCGGGCAAGATCGAAGAAGAGCTGGACGAGTTCATCTACTCCTCGCAGGGCGAATCGCTGGAGCAAATCGTTCTCGATTACCTCGGCATGCGGGGCGCGACCCTGGCGGTGGCCGAGAGCTGCACGGGGGGACTGATCTCCGAGCGGCTCACCAGCATCAGTGGCAGCTCGCGCTCGTTTTTGGGCGGAGCCGTAGTCTACAGCAATGCACTGAAAACCGCGCTGGCCGGTGTGCCCCAAACGGTTCTGCAGGAACATGGCGCCGTCAGCCGGGAGACGGCCACAGCGCTGGCAGAGGGCATCCGCTCCAAGACGGCGGCAACGTATGGTATCGGTGTTACCGGCATCGCGGGACCGGGAGGCGGCTCGGATGAGAAGCCTGTCGGTTTGGTGTATGTAGCCGTTTCCAACGGCAAACATACCTCGGTGGTCGAGCAGCGCTTCGCGGGGGGACGGGAGGCGATCCGCTTCCGCGCCAGCCAACAGGCGTTAGACATGGTTCGCCGCCAGCTCATGTGATCCCTATGCTTGCAATCTATATCGTCTCCATCGCGGTTGCATACTTGCTGGGCTCTATCCCCTTCGGATTCCTCCTGGTGCTGCTGATATGCAAGCAGGACATCCGGTCCGCAGGCAGCGGCAACATCGGGGCCACCAACGTGCTGCGCTCCGGCGGCAAGGGATTAGGGGCCCTCACCTTTCTGCTGGATGCCGCCAAGGGCTATGGCGCCGTCGCTGTGGCATATCTGATGGCCGCGCATGCCGGCGGAGCAACTCTTCAAAATGCCGCCGCGCTGGCGGCGCTCTTCGCTATCGTAGGCCACATGTTTCCGGTTTGGCTGGGCTTCAAAGGCGGCAAGGGAGTGGCTACCGGGCTGGGCGTCTTTCTCGCGCTGAGCCCCTGGACCGCGCTGGCAGCACTGGGCATTTTTATTGTCGTGGTGCTGCTCACCCGCTATGTCTCGCTGGGCTCGATTCTGGCGGCGGCCGCCCTTCCCTTTTTTACGCTCTTTCTGCTGCCCCACAAGCAGACCGTGCTCTTCCGGGTAGTGGTTTTCGGCTGCGCGGCACTGGTGATCGCCAAGCACAAGCCCAATATCAAGCGGCTGATGCATGGCGCGGAATTCCGGCTGGGCGCGGCCAGGCCGGATTCAGGGTCAAGGCCCCGGGAAGCATGAGCCGCATCGCGATTGTGGGCAGCGGCTCCTGGGGCACGGCCTTGGCGCTCGCCCTGGCGCGCCGCGGCGGCCATTCCATTGTTCTGTGGTCACATTCTGCCGCAGTGGCGGAGACGATTGAGCGGGAGCGGGAAAACCTCGCCTATCTCCCCGGATATCGGATTTCGGAGCAGATCGCCGCAACCGCCGATCTCGCATCGGCAGTCGGTGACGCGGAAATCGTGATTCTCGCCGTGCCGGCGCAGCATCTGCGGCACACCTTCCAAAAGATGGTGGCTTTTCTCCATCCTTCTCAGTCTCTGGTAAGCGCCACCAAGGGCATTGAAGACGCCTCTTTTCTGCGTATGACGGAGGTGATCTCGGGCATCACCGTAGCGGAAGTGCCTTTGCCCTCTCTGGCGGTGCTCAGCGGACCTTCCTTCGCCCAGGAGGTGGCGGCCGGCTTCCCTACCGCGGTCACCGTTGCCGCAGCCTCGAACCGGCTGGCGAGCTGGCTTCAAGAGGAATTGAGCGCTCCCGGGTTGCGGCTCTACACCAACGAGGATTTGATTGGGGTGGAGTTGGGCGGCGCGCTCAAGAACGTGATTGCGATCGCAGCGGGAACGGCCACCGGACTGGGGTTGGGGCATAATAGCGTGGCTGCCATCGTCACCCGCGGCATCGCCGAGATGACGCGTCTCGCCGTCGCCTGCGGAGGACGCCGGGAGACCCTGGCCGGTCTCTCCGGATTGGGCGACCTGGTGCTCACCTGCACCGGGCCTCTCTCGCGCAACCGCCAGGTTGGCATCGGGCTTGGCCGCGGAGGCAAGTTGCCGGAGATTTTAGAACAGCTGGGCGGCAAGGTAGCCGAGGGAGTGCGCACAACATCGGCAACCCTGGGGCTGGCGCTGCGCCGCGATGTAGAGATGCCAATCACAGCGCAGGTTGCCGGCATCCTCAACCGCGAAACCTCTCCGCAAAACGCCATCCGCGCTCTGATGACGCGCCCCGGACGCGACGAGTAAACCATTTTCACTTCTCTTATTCCGTAGCGAGATTTGCCTGGAGCAACCACGTACGGCCATCTGGACGCGTGGCGCTGCCTCCTCTACCGCAAAGCGCACGGCCGCATGCCTGTACACTCAGAAGAGGCAGTCTTCTGCCGTCGCGGCAATGATTCAAACTCTCTTTGGCAGCCTAGAAGAACCCGAAAAAAGAAATATCTTCGGCCGCATGAAAGAGGCTGTCTCGCGCTCGCGGGAGAGCCTAAACGAGCGGCTCGAGTCGGTGGTGGCTCTCACTCGCGAGGTGGACGAAGCCTCTCTGGAAGAGCTGGAGATCGGCCTGATCGCCTCCGATCTGGGCGTGCGCACCTCCACCGACATCATCCAAACACTGCGCGAGCGCGCCAAGCGGCATGAGATTCAAAATGGCGCTCAGTTGCGCGATCTTCTAAAAGGTCAGATCAAGTCCATCCTCGACGCGGAAGAGGAGCAGGATTTCTTCAAACCCAAACAAACCGCTCCGCCCAGGGTGATCATGATGGTCGGGGTGAACGGAGCCGGGAAGACGACAACGGCGGGGAAACTCGCCGCCTATTTCCGCGGCCAAGGCAAGTCAGTGCTGCTCTGCGCCGCCGACACCTTTCGGGCCGCCGCCATTGAGCAGCTCGAGATCTGGGGCCAGCGCACCGGCGTCGAAATGATCAAGACGAAACAGGGTGGAGATCCCTCGGCCGTGCTCTTTGACGCACTGCATGCCGCCAAAGCCCGCGATACCGACGTCGTTGTAGTCGATACTGCCGGCCGGCTCCACACCAAGAACAATCTGATGGCGGAGTTGGACAAGATGCGCCGAACGGCGCAGCGGATCGTGACCGGGGCGCCTCATGAGGTGCTGCTGGTGCTGGACGCCACCACCGGCCAAAATGGATTGCAACAGGCCCGGCTTTTTACGGAGTCTGCCGGCGTCACCGGGATCGTGCTCACCAAGCTCGACGGCACGGCGAAAGGCGGAATCGTGGTGGCCATTGCCAACGAGCTTCATCTGCCTGTCCGCTATGTCGGAGTCGGCGAGCGGCTGGAAGACCTGCTCCCCTTTGACAGCCAGTCCTTTGTCGACTCGCTGTTGGGCAGCTAGAGCATTTCCCTGCCGCGAGGCACTGAGAACAGAACCATGCCCCGAAGTTCACAACCCGGAGACGCGGCTATCGGCGAAGAGGAAGATCGCAGATGGATGAAGCGTGCGCTGGAGCTGGCCGAAAAATCGGTCGGGCTGGCTTCACCCAACCCGGCAGTGGGCTGCGTGCTGGTGCGCGACGGGAGCGTAGCCGGGGAAGGCTTCCACCAGTATGACGCTCTGGACCACGCAGAAATCGTGGCCTTGAAGCAAGCGGGCGCGCGGGCTGCGCGCGCGACAGCATACGTAACTCTGGAGCCGTGCAATCACTACGGCCGTACCGGCCCATGCACCGAGGCTTTGGCGCAAGCGGGCATTCGCCGGGTGGTGGCCGCCACCCAAGATCCCAATCCCCGCGTTTGCGGGCTAGGGTTTGAGCGGCTGCGGGGCGCTGGAGTGGAGGTTGTAACTGGAGTGCTGTCGGAGGAAGCTCGCCGCATCAACGACGGATTTGCGAAATTCACCCGGACAGGGCTCCCATTCGTCACCATGAAGATTGCTTGTAGCCTGGATGGACGCATCGCGCCGGCGGGCCAATTGCCAGGCGCGCCTGCATGGCTTACAGGAGAGGCTGTGCGGGGCGAGGTACATCGCATGCGCCACGCCGCCGATGCTCTGTTGACAGGCATCGGAACCGTTCTTACAGACGATCCACTGCTGACGGATCGCAGTGGGCTGCCACGGCGGCGACCGCTAATGCGCGTGGTGCTGGATTCCGCATTGCGAACGCCACCCGGCTCCCAGCTCGTTCGCTCCTCTCATGGCGACCTGATTGTTTTCTTCCTCGATGCTGCGGCGGAGGCCAGGCAGGCGCTGGAAGCCCGTGGCATCCGGGTAAAGCAGCTCCCCTGCAGCGGCTCTGCGGCGGGCATCCCGCTGGAGCCGGCATTGCGCTTTCTCGGGGAGAGCGGAATCACCACCATTCTGGTGGAAGCGGGCGCCCGGGCGAACGCTGCGTTGCTCAATAGCGGCTTCGTCGACCAGCTTGTTGTCTTCTATGCTCCAACCATGCTGGGCTCCGGCGCGCTTCCCGCGCTGGCCACCAGCGTGGCGCTGCCGCCGATACAGAATTTCACGCTCAAGAGATTCGACGAGGACTTTGCTTTTGCCGGCTATCTGCGCGATCCTTGGGCTGGCATCGATTAGACGCACCATGTTCACTGGACTGATTGAAACCACCGGCACGGTGCTCGGCCTGGAGCGGAGATCCGGGTCTGAGCGCATCTCCATCGCCGCGCCCGGCATTCGTCTGCGGACCGGAGACAGTATTGCGGTCAGCGGGGTTTGCCTCACCGCTGTCGATATCGACTCGGCTGCGGAGCGCTTCCACGCGGACCTGGCGTCGGAAACAGTTGCTCGCACTTCCCTAGCGGCGCTTGTGCCCGGCGCGACCGTGAATCTGGAATTGCCTACTCCAGCGGGCGCGCCCCTTGGCGGTCACGTGGTGCAGGGCCATGTTGATGGCACGGGAAAGCTTCTCAGCCTAATGCCCGTCAGTTCCGGAAGCGATTTGGGGCTGACCGATTGGCGGCTGCGAATTGCCGTTCCGAGTCACCTGGCTCGCTACATGGTCGAGAAAGGCTCAGTTGCCGTTGAGGGAATCAGCCTGACCATCGCCTATTCGGAGGCCCACGCGCCGGAAGGTGCAGTAATTGAGATCGCCGTCATTCCGCATACCTATGCCCACACCAACCTGTCTTCTCTTCGAGCCGGAGATCCGCTCAACATTGAAGCCGACGTCATGCTGAAGTTCGCCGAGCGGCGCCGGCAGGAATCCAGCTTCGAGCTGACCGCAGCGTACCTGATCGAGAACGGCTATTAATAGCCGGAAGCAGGCGCTTGACTCTGCGTTGCGGCGAGCTGCCCCTTCAGTTGCTCCACCTGCTGACGAAGCATTCGGATAATCACGCGCTCGTAGCCGCCGGCGGCCCACTCCGCCAGCACGTTGAGCATCTCGCGCTCATCTGCGTTGACATCGTTTCCTGTGTTGTGCGGTCCGAACAGAGCCACTCCCGTGGCTTCGGGAACCTCGCTGCGGATGGGCACCGAAAGGCAGGGAGCCTCCAACCCCGCAGGCAAATCCGGCGAATCCCAATCAACTTCAATCACGCGAACCGGCGCACCAACCCGCAGGCTGCGTAAAGCGATCGCGTCTGATTCGGGCTCCAGATCCTTCTTCATCTCTGGTGTCCAGCCCCGTGTCTCCTGCGAACGACGGAATACGGCGCCGTCGTTGCGGAAGACCGCTCCCGATGCCAGACCAAGAGTGTTCACCGCACTTTCCACGAACAGGCGATCAATCTCCGTCAAACTGGCGGCTCGCAGCATGGCATCTCTGACGCTCTCCAAGCGCCGGCGCGCGGAATGGAAATTGCGGTTGAAGGCGCGGTCCACCAGTTCAACCGAGGTCTCGTGCAGACGATCGAGCAGGAGCAACATCACGGGAACAATCACGAGAAACCAGACCCAACCAGGCATACGGACGTGCTCCGGAAGCAGGGACAACTTCTCATGCAGCAGAAAAATCGGCACGCCCATAGCCATGCTCAAGGCGGCCAGAATGGTTCCATGCCGAAGTGGAATCGCCACGCTGACCACCCGCCGCTGCCAGACCGCCTGCGATGCGAAGTAGGCGAGGACTCCGTTCGGCAGATAAAGCAGGCCGATTATGACCTGCGAAGGAGCGATGCCCCAAACCTGGCGAAGCAGATCGCTGGACTGGCAGAGTTCTGCAAAGATGAAGGTTGGAAGACCGATAATGCAGCCCCAAATTACCCAGCGCATTCTCTGATCGTCATAAGGAGGCAAATGGCGGCGGCGCTCGAACAAAATCAGCAGGACGGCCGCGTCGATCACATATCCCATCAGAAAGCCGATCTCGCTGATCGTCTCCGTCGGCCGCCCGACGAGATTGGAGAAGCTGAGCAGCCCCAGCACGGCCAGACCAACAGCCAGCAGCGGCAGCATCGATTGCGCCCATCTCCAGCGCGGCTCGGTGCGGTCCTCTGGAAAGCGCAGAGCAAAGAGCACCAAGCCGGCGAACGCTGCACCCTGAGCCAACGCCTCCGCAACTTCTTGTGCGACTACCGCAACGGGGAATCGCTGAAGCAGCGCATAGTAAGTGTCCGACTGCCCGGGATTGATCCAAATCACATAGAGGAACAGGCCCCAGGTCATCCAGCAAGGGCGTGTCCACACCAGCCAGAATGCGATGACCACGACGATGCAGCCCATCGCGGTGTCGGCAAACAACACCAGCCTCTCCGGTAGAGTCAATGGCGCGCGAGCGGAGGTTAGATCGACAACCCTTGCTGGTCCGCCGGCTGCGGGATCGATGGTGAGGCTGATTCGGTTGTGCGCCAAGGTAAATTGCGCTCCGCCCAAACCACCCAGGATGGCGTCCAAACCGGCGCAACGCCGCGTTTCCAGCAGAGTGCAGTTCATCGCCTTGAGATCCAGGCGATCCCCGGGCTGAATTCCAGCGACCGCCGCAGGCGACTCCGCTGCGGACTTGAACGGAGTAATGACATCGGTGACGATACCGTCGTTGTCGGTCGAAAGGCCAAACGAGCTGAGCGAATCGAAGACGCGCTGCAAGCCTGGAACGATCATCGTCAGCGCCCACAGCGTCAGCAGGCACAGAAGCAGTCGCGCCAGCAGGCTGAGATCGCCGGCTTCTCGGAATTCGATCCGCGAACTCATCTTGCCCGCATGGCCTCCTTTGATGGGGTCCCCGTGCGCGCCGTTAGGCGGCAGGGCATCCCAGGACAGACCAATTCTAGTGCTGTTTTCTTCTGTTAGGAGTTGCTGCTCGATATCCGCATCAAGGCGGAGGTGTTTTGCGGGTGTCCCGTTGAAGGGGGGAAATGCAGAGACGGGAATAGCTTTCCCTGGCAGAAGAGCCATTCTTATGGCGCTTCTTTCTGGGTTCTTTGAAAGGGCGCGATTTCAGCAGGCGTGCTGTTCGACGGCCTTGGGATGGTGCGAACTGCGCGAGGGCTTCGACTCGACGATCTCCGCACCTGTTCCGCCGCAGCGTTGCCCCTGGGTCGTCAGATAGAACAGCAATTCAACCCGGCTCGACACACCCAGCTTCTCGAATGCCCGAAAGAGGTAATTCTTCACCGTGTGATCGCTAAGGCCAAGGTCGCTGGCGATTGTCTTGTTTGTCTTGCCCTGAGCCGCGCAGTAGACCACCTGCGTCTCACGCTTGGTGAGAGCAACGGACGTGCTGGAAACGGGCAGGTTCGGAGCTGGAATGCTCTTAAGAGCCTCCAATAAATAATCGGCTTCCGTCCTCGCTGCCCAGATTCCCCCGTTTCGCACATGCTCGATGCAGGCAAAAAACTCGGCCGGGCTTTGCAGACGGGAGAACACGCCCCGCGCCCCGCACCTAAATGCTCTGATCACCGATTCGCGGTCGGGCTGATCGAGCAACAGAATAATCAGGATTTCCGGGTATCTTCGGTTTACAGCACGGGCCAGTTCCATGCCGTGCCCTGGCCCCGCGTGCAGGTCAGCGCTGATCACTATGAGATCCGGCTTGTGCGCCGCAATCGACGGCGTCAGCTGCGAGGAAGTGATGGCTGAGGCGTCGTATTCAGGCTTTCGCCCCAGCACCTCTGCCAACAAATAGCCGGTCAGCGTTTCGCGGCCCACCACAAGAATGCGGAGGGCGATAGTCGGATTGGGGGGAATGGTTTTCACATTTGGCCGCTGTACAACTCATCCTGGGCCGTGCACTGCATCGTTCGGACACTTGGAAAAGGAGAGAAAAAGATTTCAGGGGGATGACCATTACCTTCTCACGTTCCTAACGTAATGGCAAGAATAGACCGAAAGTCGTTCGGCTTTCTGTGAGAGCCCAGAGCATTTTCACTTTAGAGCTAGACCAAAAGACTGATCCGAGCGCGGCCGCTCTGAGCCTCCTCCCGCCAGTTTCGCAGCAAAGGTGGAAAATGCTCCAATACCTGCGCTGCCATGAGGTTAGACCATCTACTCTTCATTACTGCAGCGCGCATGCTTAGAGTCCTGGCTTCTTCGACCTCATACTTCCGGCTCTAGTCATCCGGTAACATACGGCCCTAGCGCTGGAGGCCCTCCTTTCAGCCTAAATGCCCGGGGAACAGAGAGGATTAGCAGCGCATACTGGGCCGCCGCTCTCACCGCCCCCGCATACTTCCGGCGGCTTGTTCCGGCTATTTCCGCGCCTTAGCCTCAGTTTACATGGTCCCCCGTTTAGCCATTGTGAGCGGTCAGCGTCGCCGGGCGGCGGTGCGTTATAGCTTGCGCCTGCCTGTCATTTTTCGTTGGAGTGACGAAACCGGCGACCATACCGAAGGCGGCTTTACCCGGGACGTTGCCTTGGACGGCGTCTTTATTGTCAGCAGCAAGTGCCCCCCCATCGGCTCCGATGTTCGCATTGAAGTATTGTTTCCTTCCCCCAACGAGGGAAACGGGGAAATGAGAATCGAATGCATCGGTAAAGTGATGCGCGCCGTAAATAACTCCACTTGCACCGGCTTTGGCGTATGGGGCCAGTTTGACGATGACCATCTGACCCAATACGTTCCGATGCGGCGGCAGTCTGAACTTGGGCGGCTCGATCCGGGCTTGAACAAAGTTGATGCTGGCATGCGAAGAAGGGGTCTCAAGGCGCCATAGGCGAGGCGACCTGTCCCGGCGGGCGATTGCTCGCTCGTGTTCTTCACCATGGCTGCGTCACAAAGGAGGTCCCCACGTCAGGTTTAAGGCCGGCATTTGGGACTGAAAGGGCGGAGCTACATTTGGGACGGATCGAACCTATGCCCAGCACGCCATGGCGAACTCCGAAGTGGAGCTCAGAGATCAAGGAGCGTAGACGCCGACTATGGAATTAGCAACTCTTGATGAATCTCGCTGGTATGCAGTCTCCACCCGCTCCCGGCATGAAAAAGTCGCAGCCTCAATGCTGGAAAGCCTTGGTATTCAGCATTACCTCCCGCTGACGACAGAAGTCCACCGGTGGAGCGACCGGAAACAGATTATAGCCTCACCGCTGTTCTCCTGCTACTTGTTCGTACATATCTCCAACTCAGCCGCGAGCAGGCTGCGCGTTCTGAAGGTTCCGGGAGTCGTCAACCTGGTGGGGACTATGAATGGGCCGGTGCCGATCCCAGAAAGGGAGATCGAATGCGTGCGGGCTGTCTTGTCACGAGGGATCGAATGCTTTCCCTACCCATATCTCAAAGCGGGAGACCGCGTGCGCATCGTGCAGGGCGCATTGGCGGGGGTAGAAGGCGCTTTCGTTCGTTCCGGGCCGAACGCCACCCTGGTCATCTCCATCGAGATGATCCAGCAATCGGTGGCCATCAAGATTGACGGTTGCGACGTGGAGCCCGTCCCCCATGGAAGCGCGCTGCACTCTACTTCCATGGAATCGAGCAGTTTCACGGCACATGTAGCTTGACTCAGGTAAGGAGCAGGTCATGACGCGAACAAGCAGGCTTCAAACGCTCAGGACTCAAGTAACCGCAGTGGATAACATGCGATTTCCGAACTTGCTTTGGATCTACATCGCGCTTATGGTTTGCGTGGCGGCCATGGCTGGGCCGCGTCTGTACGCCGCACCGGCTTCCACCATTCGCGGGGCCAACGCGACAGCAGCCGGCGAGAGTACGACGGCATCTCACCCTGCGCTCGAGCAGCGCTATCCCCGCTACGTAATCCAGCGGGAGGATGTGCTGCAGTTGACCTTCCCTATCACTCCTGAACTCAACCAGACGCTCACCGTACAGCCGGACGGCTACATCGACCTGGAGAATGCAGGCAGCCTGCACGTGCAGGGCCTGACCGTTCCGGAACTGACCGCCGCTCTGAAAAACGCCTACGCCGGCACGCTCCACAACCCGATCATCAGCGTCGATCTCAAAGACTTTCAAAAGCCGTTCTTCACCGTCTCCGGCCAGGTCGGAAAGCCCGGCAAGTATGACCTGCGGGACCCGATCACTGTTGCGGAAGGGATCGCGATCGCCGGCGGTTTAGCGCCGACGGCGAAGACGCAGATCTTTCTCTTTCACCGCACTTCCGACGACTGGTACGAGGTGAAGAAGCTGAACCTCAAGAACGTCCTCAATGGAAAAGATGTGAATGAGGATGCGACTTTGAAGCCCGGCGACATGATCTACGTGCCGGAAAAGTTCATTACGAATTTCCGTAAGTACGTTCCCTATTCGATCAATGCCGGAACGTATTTACAACCGAATCCATTTTGAAGGGTGGCTGTCGGCAATGGAACTCTCAAAGACGCTTCTGAGCGAAGAGCGGGAGATATCGCAATGACGAATTTAGGATCCTCGAGGAGAGAAGAGTTCCGTGATATCTCTCTGCGCGATCTGGCCGCGCCTTTGTTCCGCCAGAAACGAGTGTTGATCGCAACCTTTCTGGTCATCCTCGGCGCCGGGATCCTGGCTGCCATTCTGATGCCGCCCCAGTTCACATCTCACATGGCGATTCTGGTAAATCGCGAGCGCCTCGATCCGCTGGTCAGCACCCAATCCACAACTCAGTTGATCACCAGCGGGAACCCGGTTCCCGAGGAGGAAATCAATTCCGAGGCGGGGCTGCTCAAGAGCCGTGACGTCCTGGAGAAGGTGGTTCTCGCTAACGGACTCGATAAGCGGCATGGGAGCTCTTTCCTCAATCTGCTTCGCCCCAAGCAGGACGAAGCAGACAGGATCGCACGGGCCGTACGATCCCTGGCCAAAAACATAAAGGTCGATACCGGCACCAAAACAAACATGATCGAGGTGAGCTACAGCTCATCCAATCCGCGGCTTTCCTATGGAGTGCTCAATACGCTGGGTGCTCTCTACATGGATAAGCACGTCGCCGTTCACCGGCCGCCTGGCTCCTATCAGTTTTTCGCACAGGAGACGCAGAAGTATCGTCAGGCCCTGGAAGCATCCGAAGGGCGCCTCCGAGACTTTGAAAAGCAGCTCGGCGCATCAGCTCCCGACCTGGAGCGCACCAACATGGCGCTGCAGGTTACAAACTCAGTGGGTCAATCGCATCTGGCAGAGGAAGCGATTGCCGCTGATGAGCAGAGAATTGGCAGCGACCACGAGCAAATGAAGGCTACGCCGCAACGATCGGCGACCAAGCAGGACACGATCGCCGCCGACCTGCTGCTGCAGAATCTTGGCACAAGTCTGCTGGCCGCTGAAACCAAGCGCACGCAGTTGCTCCTGAAGTATGACCCCCACTACCCATTGGTGCAGGAGGCGGACCAGGAAGTCGCGGAAGCCAAGGCGGCCATCGCCCAGTCTGAGAAGAATCCCTACGTGAACCGGGAGACGGATCGCGATCCGACTTTCGAGTTGCTGCGGGAAGACTTGGCAAAAACGGAAGCAGACCTGGCGGCTCAGCGCGCGAATCTGGCCGCGGTCAACCGCAGCACCAAGAGCCTGCAAACCGAAATGGTGGATCTGGATCAAAAATCCTTGACCCAACAGGACCTCGAACGCAGCATAAAGGCGAATGCGGACAACTATCTGCTCTATCTCTCCAAGCGGGAGCAGGAGCGGACTTCGGACGCGCTAGACAAGACGCGCATCGCGAATGTCGCGATCGCGGTTCCCCCCGCCATTCCGGCGCTGCCGGCGCGCAGCATTCTATTCACTTTGCTGATCGCGCTGATCCTCGCGGGCGCGCTCAGCGTCGCCATGGCATACATCGTCGACTACTTCGACTCGTCCTTCCACACCCCGGCCCAGGTGATCGAGATGCTTGGGATCCCCGTTGTAGTGGCAGTGCCAAAGAAGACCGCATAGGCAAATCATGGTTCTGGATTATTACAAACTGCGGGAGGAGCCCTTCGGAGTCACACCCGATGTGCGCTATCTGTATGCAAGCGCAACGCACCGGGAAGCCCTCGCCTCTCTTCTTTATGGCGTCGAAGCGGGACGCGGGTTCGTGGCGCTGATCGCAGAGCCCGGCATGGGCAAGACGACGCTGCTCTACTCCGCGTTGCGCCAGATTCAGGACCGCTTCCAGACGGCGTTCCTCTTTCAGACGATCGCCACGCCGGAAGATTTCCTGCGCGCCCTCCTCCACGATCTCGGCGTCGAGGCAACGCCAGGAAGCCTCCTCGATCTAGAAGTGAAGTTGAATGATGTTCTGGTGGAAAAATCCCGCTTGGGCAAACCACTGGTCATCGTTGTCGATGAGGCCCAAAACCTCGACGACTCCGTGTTGGAGCTACTGCGCATGCTCTCGAATTTCGAAACTGCGCAGGCTAAGCTCCTGCAGATCGTTCTCTCGGGACAGCCACAACTGGCCGAAAAGCTTGCTTCGCCGGAGCTTGTGCAGCTACGGCAGAGAGTGTCAATTGTGGCCCGGCTGGAGCGCTTCTCTCCCGGGGAGACCGCGCTCTACATCGATCACCGGCTGCGGACGGCCGGATATTCCTTCGACACGTCTTTGTTTACCCGCGACGCGCTGGCGCTGATCGCGGAGCATAGCGAAGGTATTCCGCGCAATATCAACAATCTTTGTTTCAACGCCTTGTCGCTGGGATGCGCTTTGAAGAAGGCGGCGATCGATGGCGCCATCGTGAGCGAGGTGATTGACGATCTCGACCTGGAGCCGTTGCAGGAGAAGACGCCCACACCGGCGCCGCCGCGAAAAGCGAGCGCATACGCGGGAGCCCCGCTTTTTGCTCCTGCGATCCAACAGCCGCGGCGCGCCAGCCGGTCTCGCAAAGTTGCTCTGGCCTTTACGATTCTGCTTGTCTTGTGCGGGGCGCTCTTGGTTAGTCGTCTTTTGAGGAGCAATCGAGAGCTGCTCCCGGAGGCCAGCGTACACGCAGCCAGCGTCGCGTCGGCGCCTGCTGCGACAAATCCACCTTCCCTGCAAATCCTGGAGGCGCCCCAGCCGGCGGATCCATCCGTCCTCACTCGTGCTGGCGTGGTGCAAGTAGCGCCGGGCCAGACCTTATACAGGATCTGCGTAGAGAGCTTCGGAAGATGCAACGTGCAGCTGTTACAGAAAATCCAGAGGCTGAATCCCAGGCTGCGCAGTCTTAACCACCTCGAACCCGGTTGGACAATCCGCATTCCTGTGAGCACCCAAACCGCGTGGCCCCAGGCTGACGCCGCTTTACTCCCGGAGAAAGGCACGCCATGAGCAGGAACTTCGATCTAATGCAAGAAGCCGAGAATGACCGCGCATTCCATGGTAATCAAACCATCGAGGCGGTGTTCTCCGCTTCCGGCGACAACAACGGAAACGCTCATGGCCAATGGGCTGATGATGGCGCCTTACGGCTGGTGCAACAGATCTTTCTGTTGCAGACGCAAGCGCCGCCGCGCATGGTGGTCTTCGCGGGAATCGACCATGGCAACGGGTGCAGCCGAATGGCCGCTTCGGTAGCTGAAACCTTAGCGGGAAACGCTCGCGGCGCCGTCTGCCTGGTGGAAGCGAACTTCCGCTCGCCGGCACTGCCATCCATGTTAGGCACAACGAATCATCACGGCCTTACCGACGCCCTGCTCAGCGAAGGCCCGATCCGTTCTTTTATGAAGCCGATCTGCCATGACAGCCTGTGGCTGCTGTCTTCGGGCTCGCTGGCCGCCGATTCGCCCAACCTCTTGAGTTCAGAACGCCTGAAGGCGCGGGTCCTGGAGTTGCGCAAGGAATTTGATTTCGTCATTGTGGATGCGCCGCCGCTGACACGGTACGCGGATGCGATCGCGCTAGGACAGGTTTCCGACGGCATCGTGCTAATTCTGGAAGCCGAGTCAACCCGGCGGGAAGCCGCTCTGATGGCAGCGGAAACCCTACGGGCATCGAAGATTCCGATCCTCGGCGCGGTGCTCAACAAGCGCATATTCCCTATTCCGGAGAAGATCTACAGCCGGCTTTGAACCCGCACCTCCGCGCGGCCGCGAGCATTTGGCGCGAGCCCCCGGTCTCGATTTCGAGAGCTGAGGCTCTCGCTGTTCTCGGTTCTCACCTACGAAATCGCGCGGTCAGCGACCTGGCAACATTCATCGCCGCTCCCCCACAATTCCCCCAGCATCTCCCCTCGAACCTCAACCGGCTCAACCAAAAGATTGTTGTGGAGAAGCGACGTGATCGAAGAGAAACACCGGCTTCCAGTAATAAGTCTTTTGAAGCTATCGGACCTCGCACTCCTGGTCCTGTCCTTCGGGCTGACAACGGCACTCATCGTCCATGCCGAGGGACGAATCTCGCTGGCTCAGTTTCTCGCCATGAGGACAAAGATATCGAACTGTGGCGTTTTCCTCCTGGCGCTCCTTGTCTGTCACCTGGTTCTCTCCGCCTGCGGTCTGTACAGATCTAGGAGGCTATCGAGCAAGCGCGCGGAGAGCTTGGACGTATTGAAGGCGACCACTCTCTCCGTGATGTGTTTCGTCGCCATCGGCTCGGTGTTCTCGGTTCGGATGATCACGTTGCCGTTCCTGGCTCTTTTCTGGGTTATAAGCACCGCCGTTCTGTGTGGGTTCCATCTCTTGCTCCGGGTTGCGATTGCGCGCATTCGCATGCACGGCAGAAACCTGCGGCACCTGCTGATCCTGGGTACGAACCCGCGTGCAGTGGAATTTGCCCGCCGCATCACGGCAACGCCGCAGCGCGGATACCGCCTCATCGGCTTTGTAGATAACCCGTGGCCCGGCCTGGCCGCTTTCCGGGACACAGGCTATCCACTGGTGTGCGGCTACACCGGGCTGGCCGAATTCCTGCGGCGCAATGTGGTCGATGAAGTTGCTGTCTACCTCCCCTTCGGGTCGTTTTATGCGTATTCCTCTGAAGTGGCGGCTCTTTGCGAACAGCATGGCATTATGATGCGGTTCAACTCCGATATTTTCGGACTGAAGACAGCTCGCTGGCACGCCGAGCAGTTCGATGGTGACCACTACATCGCAACCTATACCGGGACGGCTGGAGGCTGGCCGGTTGCAGCCAAGCGGGTGCTGGACATTGCGATCTCCTGCTTTCTGCTCTTGATCTTCTCCCCCACCCTGGTTGTGGTGGCCGTGGTGATCAAGTTGACCTCCGCCGGGCCGGTCTTCTTCCTGCAGGAGCGCATCGGCCTGAACAAGCGCCGCTTCCGGGTCTATAAATTCCGGACGATGGTTTCGGATGCGGAGAAATTGATGAAGAAGCTGGAAGCCATGAACGAGGTCTCGGGCCCTGTTTTCAAGATTAAAAATGACCCGCGTATTACGAAGATCGGGAGATTCCTGCGGCGAAGCAGCATCGACGAGTTGCCGCAGTTGCTCAACGTCCTCAAAGGCGACATGAGCCTGGTCGGGCCACGGCCACTCCCCGTCCGCGACTATGAAGGCTTCAGCGAGGACTGGCAGCGCCGCCGCTTCAGCGTGAAGCCCGGGATCACTTGCCTCTGGCAGGTGAACGGCCGCAGCGGCATCTCTTTCGACGAATGGATGCTCCTGGACCTGCAGTACATGGATGAATGGTCCCTCTGGTTGGATTTCAAGATCCTCGCAAAAACAGTCCCTGCTGTTCTGAAGGGCGAGGGTGCGGCCTAAAAATGCTTTTCAAGCGCCGCGTCATCGACCCAGCGGCACTGTCGATCGCGAGCCAATTGACATGGGGAGCGCAAGGGTTCATCACGTTCGTAATCGCCGGCCGTCTGTTGCCGCGGAAGGAATTCGGCTTCGTGGTGGTCGCGAACGCAATTCTGTTCGGGTGCCAGTGTCTGCTCCTCGGTCCAGTGACGAATCCTACCCTTCGCTTTGGAGCGATTTCGCGCAAGTCCCTGCGGGCCACCTATCTTATGTATTGTGCCGTTACGGCAATCGTCTGCTCCGGCTTCCTCCTGGCCGGCGGGCCAATTGGACGATTGATCGATCATGATCCTAGCTTTATTGCCCTCATCAGATTCTTAAGCATCCCGTTCGCCACCACCTGTCTCTACGCTGTGCAGAAGATAGCGTTGTCCGCCAGAATGCAATTTAAGACTGTCCTCACCATGGACGTCCTGTTCACCACGACCAATGTCGCGGGATTGCTTCTTCTCCATGCCAATGCGCTACTCACCTCGGCAGTCTGGTTTTACATGGCACGGAGCGCCGCGGCAGTAGTCGGGCTGAGTCCCGCTCTTCTTCTCTATCTATCATCGCGGGGCAAAGCAGTACCGGTGGACGAGCGGCCATTCCAAATGCGAGAGTACTTTCAACACTCCAAGTATTCATCCATATCGATGTTCAGCGCCTATGGCCAGGGCCAGGTGGATGTGCTGGCAGTCGCGCATTTTCTGAGCCCAATGAGCGCAGCAATATACGGAGCGGGCAAAGTCTTCTACACGGGCATGACCATGGTCACAACGGGACTGATCATGGTCGCTCTACCCGCGTCTGCGAGAATAGCTGCCAACGGAACCGAAGGACTTCGCAACTATTATCGGCGAACCCTGCTGCTGGCATATGCATTGCTGCTGCCTGGCGCCGCCTTATTGGCGATATTCGCGGGCCCAATTTTGCGTTTGTGCTTTGCCGGGCGGTATCCAGACGCCACCCCTATCGTCAGGATATTCTGCATCGCAGCGCTGATCCTGCCTGTGAGCTCGGTCACGGATGCTGTCGCCAATGGCGCGGGGTGGTTCCGGAGAGCATGCGTCGCAGCCGTCACCGGCGGTGCTATGGGTATTGCAATGTCGCTTTATCTTCCTCGCGTGATGGGAATCACTGGAGCCGCGCTCTCGCCTATTGTGGCATTGGCTGGGAGTGCGGTTGTAATAGCTTCGTTAACGTGGGGTTCGCTGATTTCGCACAACAGCCCGCCGCGTCTCGAAGCCCAAGCCGTCACTGTGGCGCACTCGAGCGATGGGTAGAGATGTTTCCAAACGTCACAACCTGCCCCGATCGCATCGGAGTCACCGGCATGCGCCTGCTCTGGTTGGCAGCTGCGAGTCTTGCCATCGCAGGGTCATCGGTCGCCCTGGTTCAGGCTCAAAGCATGGAACTGGTTGCGGCCGCTATTGCGGCAGTGCTGTTCTGCGTTTTTCTCATAGCAGCTCCGGAATTCTGGTTAGCTGTGTTGCTCCTCGCGCTGGTTCCCTTCGAAGCTCTGATCACACAGTCGTTAGGAGGGTTCGGATCGAATGCCCGGCAACTGTTCGCGATGTGGAAGGAGGCGCTGTTACTGGTTGGAATCATCCGAGTCCTTCACAGCAACGCAAACCGCCGGGTAATTTTGCGAAGCAACCGGCCGGTGCTCTTCTGGAGTGCCGCCTTGCTGCTTGTTTATGGCGCTACGTTCCTCCGGATCCCAAGCCTCGCAGCGGTCTTCTCCATTGATCTTGAGACACGCTTCCTGGCCGTAATGCTTTTTTTCATGCTTCTGCGCCTTGACGATAGGCGCCGCGCTACATTGCTGCGGGTGATGTTGTGGAGTATCGGATCACTTGCAGCCTATGGCCTCATACAGTATTTCTGGGATTACCAGCGCCTGCTTCCTCTTGTGTACAACCTCCCAGACATCTCCTTCAATGGCCATCGGCGGCTATATTCATACTCCTTGGACGCTTTAGAGCCAGCTTACGCGGCCATGATCGCAATACTGATCGTGCTCTCCGGCGTCACTCGCTCTACGCTCCGCGTTGCGCTGTGGTGGATCGCGATTCTTCTCCCTTGTTTATTGTTGACGTACACGAGGAGCGCGTATTTGGGCCTTTTGGCCGGCGCCGCGACTTTGTGCATCGTGAATCGCACACAGCTCAAACGTATAACGGCGATCGGGGTCATTGCATCATGCTGCGTGTGCGTGCTCCTCCTGGCCGGCGGCGATTCGGCCCCAGAAGCCGCGCTCAGCCGGAGGCTAGAATCCATCTTTTCCCAGAATGATCAATCAAGCCACGCACATAAAGAGCGGATGCGAAAGGCCGTCCAAGTAGTTGAAGAGAATCCGCTTGGCATCGGGCTAGGTAAATACGGAACGGTTGAGGCAAGGTTCGCCGGTGGCGTTAGCGACGCATCGTACACGGAAGATTGGGAGCTTCAAGTGGCGGTGGAGACGGGAGTAATAGGGGCGCTCGCATATCTGGCCCTTACCGCGGCGATCCTGATCTCACTCTGCGGCAGACGCAGGCGGAAGAAGACAGATTCGAAAATGCTAGTTGGCGCTGCAATTGGAGTATTTGCCGCTATGACAGTTGCAGGAATCATGATCCCGGTCTGGGATGGTCTGCTTCCGGCTGTTTACACGTGGGCTTTGGTCGGACTGGCGCTGAATGCATCGTCTGGCGTCAATTCCTCCCAACGCACGAAAGTGATGGAGAGATCAGGGCTATGAAAGTTGGCATAAGCCTCTTGAGCGCGAGGACACAACGCACCGGCGTGGAAAATAGTGCCCTCAATCTGATCCTGCAGCTGGGCAAGATGAATACCGAGGACGAGTTTCACATTTATGCGGATAGCCGCAATCTGCCGTGGCTCCCAAGCATGTCAGATCGCATACACATTGTCGATGTTAGGCTGCCTTGCCGGCGGGCATTGTGGTTTTGGGAGCATCTATTCTTCCTCACGGACCGGCGGCCCAAAGAGGTTGACATTGTTCACTTCCCGATCGGCGGTGGGGTTGTCGGCTATCCAGGGAGGTTTGTACTGACGATTCATGATCTGAACCATTACTTAAACAGAAGGCGGGTACGGCTGCACCGGCACTTGTTGTGGCGCGTCTGGTGCAAATTCAATATCAGGAGGGCCTCGATAATCATCACTGTATCCGAGCACGTGAAGAAACAAATCCTGCGGCACTTTCTCATCAGGACCGAGGATATACAGGTCATCCCAAATGGGTTGGACCAGCGGTTCGGGCGCTATCCCAATACCCACATCCGGTCGAAGTACAATCTCCCTAGTCGATATGTGTTGTTCGTAGGCCAGACCTCGGCAAACAAAAACCTTGACCGCGCAGTCGATGCTATCAAGCAGGTCCGCAGCCAGAACGGGGTCGATCATTGCTTCCTGATCGCAGGAATGCCGGGCGATGCGGACGCAAGCCTGAAGGCGCATGTCAGGAAGAAGCATCTTGAAAATGCTGTGCGATTCCTAGGATATATTGATGACAACGATCTACCGCAGCTCTACTCGGGCGCTTCACTGTTCCTATTCCCGTCCATAACTGAGGGCTTCGGCATTCCGCCACTGGAGGCGATGCGCTGTGGAGTGCCCGCGGTGGTCGCCTACGCCAGCTCGATGCCGGAAGTGCTCGGAGACGCGGCCATCTGGGTTGATCCCTTGTCGGTCGAGTCGATTGCGGACGGCATTCGTGTTGGGCTGCTCGACCAGGGAGTACGGGAAGCGGCGATCGCAAAAGGTCTGTCACGCGCCCAGCAATTCAGCTGGGAGAGGATGGCGTCGGAGACGATGAGGATTTACCGGGAGGCAGGAGTCAGTTGCCCGAATCTAAGCAAAAATAACGGGTTGGATGAAGATCTTTCAAATACATAACGAGCAGCGGAGCCGGCTCGGGGGCGAACCGGCCGTTGTTGATCTCACTATGCGATTGCTCGCCCAAAACGGACACCAGCCGCGACTGATAATGAAGTCGAGCCGGGTTCTCGAGGGGTCGAGGCTCAGGCGCATGAACGCCTTTTTTGGTGGTATCTACAGCGTCCGCTCTTACTGCGAGATGCGGCGGCTTCTTAAAGAAGACCGGCCGGACCTGGTCCATGTTCACAGCGTCTATCCAATGTTTTCGCCTTCAATTTTAGTCGCTTGCCGGCGTGCCGGCGTGCCCGTCGTCATGACGGTGCATACCCACAATCTGACCTGCCCGACTTGGTTTCACCTTTACAAGGGGCAGATTTGCGAAGCTTGCGTCGGGGGCCATGAATACCGTTGCATCTTAAAAAACTGCCGAAACAATATCTTAGAGAGCATCGCGTATGCATTGAGAAGCGCATTTGCAAGACGTTTTCGGCTGTTCCGCGACAATGTGAGCATTCTGATTGTCTTGACCCCGTTCAGCAGGGCTAAACTGCTACAAGCGGGGTTTCGGCCGGATCAGATCGAGGTAATTCCAAATCCCACCTCAGTCGACGAAGAAACATGTGGTACCGCCTCAGCGGGCGGAGAATATGTAGCGTTCGCCGGGCGCATAAGCCCTGAAAAGGGGCTCGATGTCTTCCTGGCCGCCGCAGCCCAGATGTCGGATGTGTCTTTCAAGGTTGCGGGAGATGGTCCCGTTCTACCGGAGATGAAGGGCAGAGCAACGCCTAATGTAGAATTCCTCGGGCGATTGGAATTCGGCGATCTCCTCAAGTTCTATCGCAAATCCCGCATTCTTGTGGTGCCGAGCCTCTGGTTTGAGCCGTTCGGTATGGTCGCGATTGATGCCATGGCCTTGGGAGTCCCTGTTATCGCGTCAAGAATCGGCGGTCTGCCGTACGTCGTGGAGGATGGCGTCACCGGCTCACTTTTCGAGGCAGGCAACCCAGAGGATCTGGTACGGAAGGTGAAATGCTTGTGGGAGAATCCAGCAATCTGCAGCCAAATGGGGAGTGCGGCCAGGCAGAGGGTCAGCGGGAAATACAGCCAACGTGGGTATTATCGCAGCCTTTTGACGGTCTACGAAACGGCGGTCCAACGTTCTTTAAAGAGTGCAACGCGCGAGCACTCAGACCATATGGGGGAGGCTGGTTTGCTTTCGACCGAATCCGGCGACCGGTGACCCTCATCTTCATCGTCGCCGCGCCGCATTCGCACGATAGGATAAGTTGCTTATGAACACCACATCGGAAAAATCCTCAGACGCACCGAAGAGCATTCGTTTTTTGGGCTTGTCTTTGGAATGTATCTCGTATGCCGGTATGTTCCTCCGTTTTGACGAATGGATTCGCAATCGTGGCCAGCGCGGCCATGCAGTTGCAGCTGTCAACGTGAACTGCTGCGTTTCAGGCTTATTGGATTCGAGGCTCCGGAGGTTATATCAGCAGGCAGACCTGCTTGGAATCGACAGCATGCCATTTCTCTATGCGGCCCGCCTCCTGAAAAACAAGCACAGCGACCGGCTTTACGCACCCGACATGATGCTCGAAACGGCGAAAGTGGCGCGCAGCCGGGGATATAAGTTCTTCCTCTACGGCGGATCAGCCGGCGCTCCCGACGCAATGGTCGGGATGCTCAGGAAGGTTGCACCGGAGGTTGAAATCGCAGGGCTGTATTCGCCGCCATTCCGTGCATTGACGGCGGAGGAAGACGATGTAATCTGCACAACGATTCTCGGCTCTGGCGCGAACATGGTGTGGGTGGGGTTAGGCTCGCCCAAGCAGGACGCCTGGATCGCAGAACATCTGGAGAAATTGCCTGGCTGTGTTCTCATAGCCTCCGGCGCCACGTTTGACTTTTTTTCAGGCCGCATCAAGCAGGCACCTCGCTGGGTTCGAAACACGGGGTTTGAGTGGCTGTTCAGACTCACTCAGGATCCAGGGCGGCTGTGGAAGCGATACACCGTTTACAATTTTCTCTTTTTGAGTGCGCTGGCACTCGAGTTAATCGGCATATTGCGCCTGGACGGAAAGGAACCGTGATCGATGCGGTATAATCGGCCGACGCTGGGTTCGCCGGTTGCTTCAGCAGATAGCTAACAGATCCCTATTCTTCAGAATATATTTATCAACCGCACGGGAGGGTTCGTTACAATGCATATCTTAGTTATAGGAGCGGGCGGTTTTATTGGGAGCCATCTGGTAAAAAGCTTAAAGAGCGAAGGCCAATGGGTCAGAGGTGCCGATTTAAAGTCTACAAGTTCTGAACCATGATTCCCAAAGTGGAGAAGTAGTGCCCGCTGCCATTGTGCTAGCACTACGCGCGGGTCCGATTACGCATCTATGTTTTGCAGGGCGTTATCCAGGCGCTCCCCATATTGTCAGGATATTCTGCATTGCAGCATTAATTCTCCCCGTGAGTTCTGTCACGGATGCCGCCGCGAACGGAGCGGGTTGGCTTCGGAGAGCGTGCGCCGCAGCTGTGGTTGGTGGCACTGTGGGAACTGCAATGTCTCTCTATCTTCCACATGTGATCGGAATCGACATCATTCACATAATCGCCTGGGAGCCCGGCCTTATTTTCTGGCACGAGATCCCATTGCCATTTGGGGGCCTTTGACAGTAAAGCTGGAAATTGGCACGACCCCGGCTAATCACTTGGAAATCATCCGCTGCCAGCGCGAGGCTCCCGACCTTATACTTGCCGCCACGGAGGACTTAAGGCCTCGAAAAGACATGATTCAGATTCAAGAGCTTGGCTTCGTTCTCTTCTCCGAACCAATATTCCGGTTGTGAATATGAATTTAAGTGCAACACAGATTGATCAGCTTGAGCGCATGGGCTATCTTAGCGTGTCTGCGATAGCCGATCTGTCGGAGGTGGACGCAATAAAAGATGTATTGATGCGTCTCCTGGACAAAAAGGCCGGATCGCGTGAAGGCGCATTCTTCGACATGCTTGCTACCGAGACAAATCCTACAGCCCGCGATCTTATTGAGATCCGGAATCCGATGGATTATGCGCAGAAGCTCGCCGCGACGAGCTATGTCTTCCACGCGAAGGAGATTGCAAGGCAGGTATTAGGCGAGAACGCAAGGCTTTGGTTTGATCTGGTACTTCTCAAGTCCGCAGTTTCAAACGCCCCAACACCGTGGCATCAGGATGAAGCCTTTCGCGAACCACAATTCGAGTACCACGAAATCGCGTTCTGGATGCCGCTGCAGGATACCGCGATTGAGAATGGATGTTTGAGCTTCATTCCGGAGTCTCACAAACGAAGGGTTCTTGCGCATCGCTCTCCTGGTAATGACCCATCCGCGCACGCGCTGGAGTGCTGTGGCGAATTCGATCCTACAGGGGCTGTGGCTTGTCCGCTACAAGCGGGAGACTGCACCATCCACTATGGCCGAACGCTTCACCACGCCGGACCTAATCTTTCCGATCGGCCCCGCTACGCATATATCCTTGGCTTCCACCTCCCTCCACGGCGAGGAGAGGAGGAACGCAGCTTTCCATGGCTTGCGGAGAAGCACACAAGAGACCAGGCGCTAAGAAGAAGATGGCTGCTGCGCGGTGGTATCTTTGTAACAGCATTTCGCAAATGGCGCCGAGGCGGAGATTTCAGCCTCGATTCGATTCGTTATGCTGCTCGCCGCACCGCGCGATTCATCCGGAAATAGGCAGACCACAAGCGCTCCAGTCGTCCACGTGCTACTGCGGAAGAGACATTCTCGATCACCGATGGCAGGTATGTCAGGTGTTCTTGGAGATCAGGACACTCTTTGGTGAGACCAGGCTTGCCATGAAGTTCGGTGAAATAGGATAACGGCTCAAGTCCGTCCAGAAGATCCATGCTTGCCCATGTAATTCGGCCTGCCAGCGCTGCGGATGTTCCCGGGCCAGTGCAACCTAGGCGGGCCAGACTTAGATACCATTGCTGAATTCAGCCAGATTCCAATTGTCAAGAGAAGGAGCACGAATGAAGAGGATTCTCGTGAACGGCGCCGGTGGGTTCATAGGGGGGCAGATGGTTAAACGATTGAAAGCCGAGGGCTATTGGGTTCGAGCCGTAGATCTCAAGCGGCACGAATTTACGGTTCCTCCAGCCGATGAGTTCATTGTTGGCGATCTGCGCGATCAGCGGTTGGTTGCTGATGCTGTTGAAGGGATAAATGAGATCTACCAGTTTGCCGCCGACATGGGCGGAGCCGGCTACATCTTTACCGGAGAACACGATGCCGATGTCATGCACAACTCCGCGACCATCAATCTGAATACGTTGCATTTCGGTATCAAGGCCGGAGTGAGGAAGTTCTTCTACTCATCCTCTGCCTGCATTTACCCGGAATACAATCAGATGGACCCCTTGAACCCCAAGTGCTCTGAAGATTCGGCCTACCCCGCTGCGCCGGACAGCGAATACGGCTGGGAAAAGCTGTTCAGCGAACGACTATACCTGTCCTATATGAGGAACTACGGAGTATCGGTTCGCATCGCTCGCTTTCATAATATATTCGGTCCGAACGGCACATGGACCGGTGGCAAAGAGAAAGCTCCGGCAGCACTTTGCCGCAAAGTGGTCGAGACCGAAGATGGCGGTGAAATCGATATCTGGGGCGACGGAAAACAAACTCGGTCCTTCCTATATATTGATGAGTGCATTGAAGGCGTTCGCCGGCTTGTGGAGTCGGAGTTCATCGGCCCCGTGAACATCGGTTCTGAGGAAATGGTCAGCATCAACCAGCTTGCAGAGATGGTGATGCAGATCGCTGGCAAGAAGCTTACGATCAAACACATTTCCGGTCCCCTCGGAGTGCGTGGCAGGAATTCGGACAATCGGCTCATTGCAGAAAAACTAGGCTGGAAACCTTCGCGTCCGCTGCGTGATGGACTGGAAGAGACCTATCGTTGGATCCAGGAGCAAGTGGCTATCTCACGATCTATGGAGTTGGTCACCAAAGGATAGTGCGAACGCCGGCGAAAGCCCGAAGCGGGCAGGCACTCTTTTGCTATCCAGAGTATGTTGTGCTTCGATCAACCCGACGAGGCGTGAGCGGGAGGTCACGCTCTTTGGGGCGTGGACGAAGTGGGATGATTTCAAGCATCTGGATTACGCTTCCATGCCCCGGCACCCGCGTCATTCGTGCTCCGGAATGCCATGTAGAACCTCCCGGAACGCGAGTCCCTGTCGCACACCATGTGACAAAAAGCAGATCTCTCCACTCCGCATGACAATAAAGCCGTCATACTTCGGTCGAGATGACAGGAGCGTGGGTCACAACTCCATTCCGCGCAAAGAATTCAGGCTAGCGATACTTTCAGCGCCGCGGCGAAATCGGTAGGGGGGCGGTATTGCCGGGGCAACTCCACATGCAAGCCATCCCCGCTCTGCTTCCACTTGAGCTTTTCCTCTGTTCCCAGCAACGCCACATGCTCGATCTTCCCCGGCTTCGTGGAGCTTGCCGACCCTAGCGACTGGATAACGAATTCGCCGGCCGGCCAGCCCAAAGCAATCGCATAGACGACGGTGTTGGCCTTGTTGCTCGTGAAGCGAATGTCTTTTTCGCCCAGCTTGCCAACGCTCCTGCCCTGAAACGATCCGCTGGTCACGGTGTCCGGCCCCTCGCCAAAGACCTTCCACGGCCGGGTGGAATAGATGGCCTCGCCGTTGACCTGCATCCAGCCGGTGATCTTGTCCAGCACCGCGATCTCCTTGCTGTCGATGGTGCCGTCAGGCTTGCCGGGAATGTTCAAAAGAAACGTCCCGTTCTTGCTGACGGTGTCGATCAGCCAGTGGATGACGTCGCGAGGCTGTAGATAGCCGCCGTACTCTCCGGGGTGGTTGAACAGCGCGCGGTTATAGTGCCAGTCACCGATACAAGTCTCCGACTGCCACGGATAGGGCATGATTTTGCTGGTCAGGCCGCGCTCATAATCGGCCACGACGGATTTCACCAGCCGTTCGGGCACCTGCTTGATGTTGATAATGCCCTCCATCTTGCCGGCGTGGGTTTGCAGGTTGTGGTTGTAGTAGTAGGCACCGATATTCATGCCGCCCCAGCCGAGGGGAAAGAGCGAGTTGTCAAAATAGAGCAGGTCCGGGTCGTGCTGATCGACCAGATCGCGTGTGCGGTCGTAAAAATTCTTGACGTAGGAGATATCCGGCAGCGCGTTGAAGGGATGCTTGGCGCTATACAACCGCTGGGGATCCACCCCTTGCCACCACTGGCCGTTACCTTCAGCCACCATGAGATCGCCGTCGTAGGGCACACCAGCCAGCGGACCGGTCTTATCGGCTCCGTGAGAGGTTTGAAACCACCACCAGTTCCGGTGCTGGTGTACGGTGACACCAAACCGCAATCCCCGATTGCGGGCCGCCGTCGCCCACCCGCCCACTACATCGCGATGGGGGCCCATGCTCCCGGCATTCCAGGGCTGGTGCTTGGAATCCCAGGTGTCAAAGCCGTCGTGATGATTCGCCAGGGCGACGAAGAATTTGGCTCCGGCCTTCGTGTAGCGCTGGATCAGATCGTCCGGCTCCCAGTTCAGCAGCGTCCACTGCGCGCACAGGTCCTTATAGCCAAATTTGGAAGGATGGCCGTAGTGCTCCAGATGGTACTTGTTCTGCCGGGAGCCCTCCATATACATATTGCGTGCATACCAGTCGCCGTCCTCCGGAACGCACTGCGGGCTCCAATGCGCCCAGATGCCAAACTTGGCGTCGCGATACCACTCCGGAGTGTCGTACTGCAGCAAAGAATCCCAAGTAGGCTTGTATGGACCGGTGCCCGAGAGGCCGGCGATCGGCGAGTCCATGGGCACACCGTCCCACGAGCCGCCGGGGATGGGCAGGGTCGGAGGCTTCCCCCAGGCAGTCGGCTTCCAGGTCTTCTCGTCAAGCTTCTCGTTTAAAAATTGGCCATTTTCAAACGCGTAGAAGATTCTTTCCGCGGCTGGGGTGGCGCAGAATTTGGCATAGTCTTCGGTCAAGGAATCGAAGGCATGGAAGGCCGGCGATTGCGCGGGATCGCCGGATTGTCCGATGGCCGGCGTCGCTGTAGCGGCGGCTGCCGCAGCCAGAAGCTTGCAAAATTCCCGTCTCTGCATTCGACTCTCCTCCCGGATTGGGGCTGCGGCTTGGATCCCGCGCCGCCGAGCACAATATAGAACAGCGGCCGCTAAACTCCGCCGCCCACCGTGCACCATTGTCCATCATTTTCCGGTTACGGGCGAGGCCTGAAGCGGGGGGAGGCAAAATAGCACTCTTTCAGAGCCCCAGCTTCGTCCTGCGGGCGCCCGCCGGCCTGATTATCGATGCCATGCCTGCGGCAGCGGCGTAACCAGAATCAGGCAATGCCGAAAGTTGAAGCGGCGCTTGCTGCATTCGCGCGCTTCTGAACACGCTACTCTTGCGATAGCACTTTGCCCGTTGAGGCCGGTATTGCCTCTGCCTCCGCGCGCGAGTCCTTGTGGTCCACGATGAATCCGGGCAGCAAGAAAACGAAGGGCACAGCGATCAGCGAAATCAAGCCATTGGAAAATGCCATGGTGCTGAAGTGAAGGTGAAAAGTATCCATGGCTTTGGAGCCAAGCCAGTCAGCGCCGAAAAGCGAAAGATTTCGGACGCTGACCATCAGCGAGAAGCCGAGCGCTCATCTACACTCCGCACCGATACGTCCCTCTCCTGAGGATGTGCATCGCCATTCATGTTTTCATGGTGGTTACCAGCACCGCGGTCGACGGCTTTATGACGGAGAAGGCCCAATCGCTTCACGCCTCGGGGCGGTTCGCGTCTGCTTCCACTTCAGCGTTTCCTTTTTTCCCCAACAACTCCAGGTGCTCGATCCTATGCGCAAGATGCCTGCGCCCATCCTTCATCTCGGAAAGCGCGCATTTGCGTCCGTCGGGCTCATCCACTCTTTATTCGATGCGCGCTTCTCCAGGGCGCCAATCTGTCGGACAAGCGAATGAATCCGGCGCTTGCGCCCTACGAGGAGCACTCCTTTCCGTGCGTTAGTGGCCGAGATCCAGGCGCTGCGCATGGCCTCCGCATCCTGGCTTCTGGCGCCGCGGCCCCTTTTCTTCCGGAGCATTCACGATGCGCGTCATGGTCGGCGGGTGAACCTGCTCGGCGGCTTTGGCGGGAATGGGTCAGCTGCTTCGGGAGTGGTTTTCACCAAGGCGCCATTCCTTAAGGAGACTTTAAGGAGACCTCGTTATCATTTTATTTAATTCGGTTCTGACTTAGCGTTCCCAGACGAGAAGAAGCTGTGCCTAAATGCAAGACCTGCAACCGGAGGACCACCCTGTGCGTAAGCTGTTGGGCTTGTGTTTACTTGTGTTCTGCAACTTTTTTCCATGCTGGGGAGCAACATCCTCGGGGCTGAATGGCAGGGTAGTGGACTCGTCGGGGGCTGCAATCCCCAATGCCGAGATTGTATTAACCGGCGTCGCCACCGGCGCCCTCCTCCATGCGCAGAGCGGCGCGGATGGCCTGTTTTCCATCACGGGGCTGGCCAGCGGAGTCTATACCCTGGCCGCGTCCCGGCCCGGCTTCGCGGCCTACAGGCAGACGTTGGAGATACTACCCAACCAGACATTCCAGGCTGTCGTGATCATGCAGGTGGGTGGGTCGGTACAGTCGGTCACTGTGAACGGCGACCTGTTGGCGGGAGCAACGGCCCAGCCGTTACAGCAGCAGGTGTTCGACTCCGACCAGACCATCCGCGTCATCGACCGGAAGCAGATGGACATGGCGGGCCCGGTTGCAGGCACGGCCCAGATCATCGCCACGTCGCCCGGCGCCAGCATCATCGGCTACGGCAACACCGGGGCGACCAAGTACACGATCACGCTGGACGGGATCAACCAGGGCTGGGGCGGCTATGGCGGATTCACCGGGGGCGGATCGCTTGCCGTCACCTTTGACGGTGTGCCGGTTGCCGACCCGGTGACCGGGCTGTGGGAAGCGCCGACCATCCCGCAAACAAAGATGATTCAGAACTCCGTAGTGACCTACGGACCCGGCAATCCCGCGGACCGCTGGTACACGAATATCGGCGGCGGTGTGGAGTTTACCCCGGTGCAGCCGGGCGACAAGCCATACGCCAGCGTATCGGTGCTCTATGGCAGCTACAACGAGAAAAACATCGAGGCGAACCTGTCGAGCGGCCTCCACCACGGCTGGTCGACTGTGCTCTCGGCCGGAGCAGGCAGCGGCGACGGCTTCCGCATCAGTCCGGATGGGTTCACTAATCCAAGCAAGGACTTCGCCGTATTCTCGAAGACGCTAAAGCAATTCCGGCAGAACAGCTTAGAGTTTGGCGGTTATTATGCGCACGGCGGCGGCTACCGTTCCCAGGTAATCCCCATCGCTGAGAATCCAGGCATCACCGTCGACGGCGAACCGGGCAGCCGGCAGTACAGTCAACAGACCTCCGGCTACTTCAGCACCGTGCCTTTCAACAGCTACAACAAATACGACACCAACGATATGGCGCTCATCTATGCGCGGCAGAAGTTACAGCTTGACGGTACGACAACGCTGGAAAACCTTGCCTGGTTCATGCGCATCGACCGCACCCACTACCGGACAAAGGATGTGTACAGCCTGGGTCCACAGCAGGATGAGTGGAACAACCCGCATACCGACACGGTCGGCAACAGGCTCTCCATGATCAAGCGCCTGCCACGAAACACCATTACGGCCGGGGCCTACTATATCCACGCGGTCTACAACACGCGCAACATCTTTTACAACCCAGCCTACGGCGGCGCTAAGCGAGTTGTGAACAGCGGAGCGAAAATTCGCTCTGGGTACTTCAACCAGAACCTCTTCGCCCTCTCGTTGCAGGACGACGTTCATCCGGTTTCAAAGCTGCACATTCTTCCCGGTATTCGCTATGTAGGCTTCCAGACCGCTTATGCCAATCGCGCGACGCAGGACTTTTTCCTGGCGCCGGGCGCCACGCTGAGCACGCACTGCCCGGCCAATCAGACCTCGGCCACGGGAACAGCTACCGACCAGGGCGCGTCGTGCGCCAACCAGCAAAGCCGCACCGGCATTGAGCCTTCTGTCAGCGCGACCATTGCCGCGCTGCCGTGGCTGCAAATCTATGGCGGCTATCTGGAAGCGCTCAAAGCACCGCAGGTGGGCGGCGGAGGCGGGCTATTCCAGGCAGTCGATCCGGCCAGCTATCATCTCGCGCGCCAGCACTACTACCAGGCAGGCTTCAAGACCTATTCCGAGGGCACCGGCCTGCTCAACAGCTTCCTGCTCGGAGCCGAGTATTACCACCAGAACTACGCCAACCAGGAGATCGACATTGGTCTGGCAAACGGCAATACCATTTCTTCAAACGGCACCTCCTCCTACCACGGCGTCAATGCCTTCATGGATGACAACCCTGTAAGTCATCTTCATGTCTTCGCCAATGCCAGCCTGGAGCGCGCGACGTATACGTACTATGTCATCACCCTCAATCCCGACGGCTCCGCAGGCTTGAATTACGACGGCAGCGCCGTACCATATGTGCCCTCATCGATGCTGAATATGGGAGTTAATTATCGCGTGAAGTTGCGCAACCATCTCGCGGTCGAGCCCACGGCATCCTTTCAGTTCATAGGACGCCAACATCTTTTCGATAACTCTCTCGCTGCCCCGAGCCCACAGACCATGCCCTCCTATGAAACCCTGAATCTTGGAGCAAAGATCCCATTTCGGCACTTCGACCTGAACCTGACCGCGCTCAATGTGTTGAACAAGAGGTATAACGAGTACGAGTACATTTCTTCTGGAAGTTACTTCGGTACGGCAGGAAACTCCAGCCTCACACCTGATGAACAAGCTGGTTATAGGCTCGCCTATCCGGCGTCGCCGTTCACGATTTACGGCGACGTGACCGTTCACTTCTAGAGCATTTTCACCTTTACTGTGAACTGGTAAGGCTGGCGAGGAGCGGCCGTTTTTCGGCGAAACGGCCGCGTTTGGCTCGGTCTTCTTGTATGCACCTAAGGTGAAAACGCTCTAGTGGCCTGTCGCAATGAAGCGGTTCCTGCGGATGCATGACGGCTTCGACACGTTGGACTCCAAGCATCAGCCCTGGAGCAGCGGGAAGCAGCGGCCCCCACCGCGATGTGGTGGTCACGTGGGCTACCGTTTGCTTGGACCCCTGCATGGACATATTGCGTGCATACCAGTCGCCACGCTCCGGAACGCACCGCGGGCTCCAATGCGCCCATATGCCGAACTTGGCGTCGCGATACCACTCCGGAACGTCGTATTGCAGCAAAGAATCCCACGTAGGCTTGTATGGACCGGTGCCCGAGAGGCCGGCAACCGTGATCTGCGCCAATCATGGCCCACAGCGTATCCGGCGCGTCCTCTGGCCGAGGCGCTTGCCGCGTTCGCGCGCTTCTGAACATGCTAATCTTGCGACAGCACTTTGCCCGTTGAGGCGGGTATTGCGTCTGCCTCCGCGCGCGAGTCCTTGTGGTCCACGATGAATCCGGGAAGCAAGAAAACGAAGGGCACAGCGATCAGCGAAATCAAGCCATTCGAAAATGCCATGGTGCTGAAGTGAAGGTGAAAGGTATCCATGGCTTTGGAGCCAAGCCAGTCAGCGCCGAAAAGCGAAAGATTTCGGACGCTGACCATCAGCGAGAAGCCGAGCGCCTCGCTCCCGGCCGGCGTGGCGCGCATGTAGAGATCGCTCAAAGCCATGTCTGCGGAGGCCCAGCCCAATCCCCAGAGGCTTTCGATGATGTAGGCATCCGTCATCGAGTTATAGAAGGCATAGCCCATCTGTGCGATCGCTCCCGCGACGATGCACCAAAGAAGCAGCTTCCGGAGGTTCCAGCGCTTGGCCGCGTAACTGCCGTAAATGGTGGCAGTCACTATGGCAAATATGCCGTTGAGGAAGAACATTGTGCCCTGTTGCTCAGTGCTCATGTGCAGCACATTCTGCTGCCTGTAGAACAGAGCGGTCTGGATTCCTGGCGCAAAGTAAAAGAGGAAGCTGAATCCGGCCGCCCCCCACATTGTTTTTGCCTTCGCAATCCTGATGAGCTGCGTTTTTGCGTCGCCGAGGAGTACTTCCGAATTGACGTGGACGCGCTTTTCCTTGAGGAAAAAAATGGCGGCCGGTATGGGCAAGAACATGATTGCCGCGCTGGCCGCACCGGTCCATCCGAACGCCATCCCGGCCAAAATTCCGCCTAGGGGCCCACCGATCACGCCGGATGTCTGGTAGGCGATTTGGAAGACAGATGCGAACCGCCCCGAGGCGTGAAGCGATTGGGCCTTCTCAGTCATAAAGCCGCCGACCGCGGTGCTGGTAATCACCATGAAAACATTGATGGCGATGCACATCGTCAGTAGAGGGACATATCGGTGCGGGGTGTAGATAAGGGCTATGAAACTGGCGATGGAGAGTACGGCGCCGGAGAGAATATAGCTCTTGCGCCGGGTGCCCAAAAAAGGGAAAGCGTCCGTGAAGATTCCGAAAAATGGTTTGAAATACCATGCCAGGCCGAGCCAAAAGAAAAAGGCCGCGGTAGCAGCCCGGTTCTCGTGCAGCTCATTCTTGAGAAGATTTTTGAGCGGGATCAGGCCGAGGGCGCTCTGCTGGCTAAGACTGACCGCGGCAATCCCAAAAAAAACTACGATGGAAGCGTAGAGCAGATCTCGCTTGCTTTGTCGGGCGTCCGGGCCGATCGTTCCGGCGTTAGGCTGAGGTATTTCTGTGGCCACTGGTTTTCGTCAGTGCCCTCATCTTGGGCAACTATTGATGGCAAGCCTACCACGGCGACTCGCGAGGCCTCGTCCACCTGAATGTTTCCCGGGGCAAGGGGTTCTCGCATTCGATGGGGGCGAGCTTCTCGCTTCTCACATCCTGCAAGAAATCCGGACTCGCGCTGACGGGGTTCTCGCTGCGGCCGGCGCGGACCCCGTTGGGACCGCTGCGTGGCTCCTTTCCGCAGCACGGCGCAAGCCCACCGATATTCATCGAAGCAGAAGCCGCCGCAGCGTCTCTCCCAGCCATGCTTCATAACGATCCGCGGACCAGTTGCGATCCACGACAAAAAGCCGATAGTGATCCGCTCCTGTCATGGCCCACAGCATATCCAGCGCCTCCTCTGCGCTGAGGCCCTTGCGAAGCGCCCCGGCACGTCCCCACATATCCGTTAGGGGCGCCTGAGCGCGGAGACGCCGCTGCTCCCCTTCTCTCCACAATGCCAGCAGGTCCTCGTTCGTACTCCCGGCGCCCCGCGCAATCTCGATAATGTCCGCCGCCTGCGTGTAGAAGCGGCACACGAAGGAGACCAGCCGGCGCAGCTGCTTTCGTGCATCTCCCGCGGCGGCTTGCAAATCGCGTTCGAGACCGGTGACATCGGCCTGCGCATCCGCCTGATCAAGCAGCGCAAACAGCAGGGCTCGCTTCGAGCGGTAGATGGCGTAGACCGTCGGCACAGCCACACCCGCTTCGCCTGCAATCCGTTCGACCGATGTTGCACCGTAGCCATAGCGGCTGAAGAGGTGGCGTGCCGCATCCACAATCCGTCGTCGCCGCTCTGCGGCGAGGGCACGGCGCAGGGTCGCATCATAGGCGCGCTTTGGTTGTTTCGCTTGCATCCTTCGCCACAATTGAATAGAGTAATCCTCTATTCAATACGAGGAGGTAGATCCTTGCGATCTATTGCGTCCATTTCCCTGTGGCTCTTCGTGATCGGAACAGCATTTATCCTCGGCGCCGGCCTCTATGAGGCCCTCGTG
>Ga0207933_1000542_pt1 | contig 35988 bp, 27 predicted proteins | sample NGESurdeep092012_4_FD_184488 | JGI IMG/M metagenome (GOLD analysis project Ga0207933, IMG submission 184488) | Arctic peat soil microbial communities from Barrow, Alaska - NGEE Surface sample F53-3 deep-092012 (SPAdes) | ecosystem: Environmental > Terrestrial > Soil > Wetlands > Peat ... | reverse complement strand
GATGTCGATCAGGTCGGTGCGCAGCTCGTCGGCGAACTGGCGCAGCTGCGACTTGTCGAGCTTGCGCAGGTCGGCCGGCAGGTCGACCTGGTCCAGCACGTAGGCGAGGTTCTGCTGGATCTGCTTCTTCGAGCCGCGCAGGATTTTTGGCGTGCGGGTCGTCTTTCCGGCGGCCTCCATGCTGTCGAGGATGGTGGCGCTGGTGACGGAGAGGTCGTGCAGATAGTGCTTGAAGTCCTTGAAGCTGCGAAACCCGAGCGCTTGTACGATCCGCACAATCGTCGCCGGGCCGGTGGCGAGTCGCCGCGCCATGTCCCGCACGTTCAGCAGCACGAACTCGCGCGGGCTTTCCAGCACGGGGCGGATGATGTGCTGCCGCTTTTCGCTGAGTTCCTCCAGGCGGGGGAGCGTGCCGAATTGGAGAGGTGAATCTCTTGGTTCTTTCCTTGGCGGCATAAGATTGGCTCAACAGTACATCATTTTGCGGAACATTCGTACCGTTTGGCACAAAAAACGACATGGTGGCCGAACGAATCGGGGTGGTCAGGCAGGTCCGTCCCGCGAGCAGACACCGACAAAGAGCGCGTCATTGGCGAAGACGGCGCAGGTTCGCGGGGACAGAATGTGCTTGACACCGCGAGAGCGTCAGAATAATGTCACGGTACGTCCTGAAAATTCTGTACCACCTGAAACAAATGCTCCACCTTCGAGTTGCCTGTAATATTGGGACTTTATTTCGGCGTTGTTCTCTTTAATCAATGTCGCCAGGCCGCCAGTTTGGGGCATAATAGATATTCTTCATCACTCTGTTCCGCGCTGCACGAACGCGATCCATCCGGCGGTTTCGATGGGAAATGTTTAGGCTGCGGAACGGCAGATGCAGCAGCCCGGAGACCCTGTCCGCATGGGGGCCCGAGGCAAGCGTCCTTTGCAAAGGACACAACACAGACGTAAACCTTCTTGGAGGCAAGACAAATGACACGACGCGCAGGATGGATGTGGGTCTTAATATGTACGGTTCTGTTGGGGACGGGGATGATTGCGGCCCGGGCGCAGACCGTTACAGGGTCGATTCGGGGCACGATCACAGACCCGAGCGGAGCGGCAGTTACTGGCGCAAAGATTACAGCGCGCGAGGTGAGTACCGGTGTCGTTTCGACGACGACAACAGATCGCAGCGGTGCGTACAACTTTCAATCCCTGCGCATCGGCACGTATGTGGTCTCCGGAAGCAAGGCTGGCTTCAGCACTACAGAGAACCGTCTGTTCTCCTTGGAAATCGACCAGATTGCGAAGATCGACATCAAGCTACACGTAGGCGAAGTCACTGCCACCGTGGATGTCGCGTCAGATTCCGGCTCCATCCTTCAGACAGAAGATGCGTCGCTCGGAACCACGATCACCTCGAACACGCTCGAGAGCATGCCTCTTCCCGGCCAGAACTTCTCCGCTGCAACGGTGTTTGTCCCCGGCGCGGTCCTCCCGACCTACAGTTCGTTGGGCACCACGCAGGGTACGGAGCGTGACACGTCCTTTGCCTCGTCGACGCAGCCGTCCTTCAACGGCAACCGTATGCAGACCAACAACTATATTTTCGACGGTACGGACATCAACGAGCCGCTGCAGAACACCATTGCTTATAACCCCGCTCCGGAAGCCATCGGCCAGATGCGCATCATCACCGGGAACGCCGACGCCGAATACGGCAACGTGAACGGCGGCGAAATCATCGCCGTAACCAAGGCCGGAACCAATAAGTTCCACGGCAGCCTTTACGAGTTCTATGAGAACCAGAATTGGCAAGCCAACTCCTGGGCGAACGGCTACAACAAGACTCTCAAGTCCAACTTCCACCAGCACCAGTTCGGCGCCACCTTCGGCGGCCCGGTTTACAAGAACAAACTGTTCTTCTTCGCGGACTTCGAGGGCTTCCGCAATACGACGGCTGGATCGTCTGTCCCGGTTTCGGTGCCTACGCCCAGAATGCGTACTGGCGACTTCTCTGAATTCTTGGGAACGCCCGATCAATATGGGCACAGCATTCCTTCCACGCAGTACATCCAGTTCTACAACACCGCCAATGGCAACACCACCGGTGCCGTGCCGTACGCGGGCGATATACTTCCGGTCCTCAATCCCGCTGCTCAGTACATCTTCGCGCACCCGGAGTTCTATCCGCTGCCGAACCGCCCGAGCACGAATCTCAACTCGCCAGATACCAACAACTACCTGGGCTACAGCAAAAACGCCTACGTGAATAATCAGGGCGACGTTCGCGTCGACTATGTAATGTCACAAAAGGACAATTTGTGGGCCCGCTTCACGCATGGCGGTTCCTACGACGATCCCATCGTTTCCTACCTTAGCTTCCAGTTTCCAAGTAGCAGCGACTACCCGTTCTGGAACGGCGTCATCAACGAGGTACACACCTTTACCTCGGACCTGCAGAACGAGTTCCGCGGCGGATACTCGCGTATCCGCAATCTCTCCGGGGTTCCGTTCGACAGCACTGGCGAATTTCCGGCAGGCAGCGATCCGAAAGTTGGCTATCCCTATGCCAGTCCCTATCCCGGCTTCACGGAGACAAATATTTCTAGCGCCGAAAAGAACTTCGGCACTCTGGGTGTGGTGCAGAACACCATCGACAACCTCTTCGACTATGGCGATACGGTTACCTGGCTGCACGGGAAACACATCATCAAGGCCGGCGCACAGATTCTGCGTTATCAGGAGAACTACTTCTATCCCGGCAACACTGGCACCATGGGCGAGTTCGCTTACAACGGCGAGTTCACCGCGGCGAACGGTTCGACTCGTTACGGCTTCGCGGACTTCGTGGTCGATGCTTCCGAACTCCAGGCTGTGAATGGTTTGACAGGACGTGTCGGTCAACGACAGTATCGTATGGCGTACTTCGGCGAAGACCAGTGGAAGGTGACGCCAAGCCTCACCTTGAATCTTGGTCTGCGCTATGGCTATGACCAGCCGCTCTACGAAGTTAACGACAAGCAAGTCAACGTTGACGTCAAGAACCCGCAGAACTGCCCGGCCTGCCTGCTCATTGCCGGCAAGAATGGTGCAAGCCGTGGGCTCTACAACTCCTTCTATAAGGAGTTCATGCCGCGCTTGTCGTTTGCCTATCAAATGAACTCGCAGATGGTCATCCGTGGCGGCTACGCGATCACGGACGACTTTGAAGGCATGGGCGCTGCACAGCGTCTTACGGAAAACCCACCTTACCTTCCGGCGTATCAATACTCCAGCACTGCGCCTTCGGCGACGTCCGCTGGAACCCCCATTAAGGTCAGCCAGGGCTTCACGATTGGCGTGACTTCGGGTGGCCTCGCAAGCAAGTACAACGCGTGGGACCCGAACATTAAGCCGGAGCTGATTCAGCAGTACAACCTCACCCTCGAGACGGCCATGGGACCTCGCTTCACGTTCCAGCTTGGGTACGTCGGCAACGTTGCACAGCATCTCGTCATCCCTGAGCCGATCAACCAGCAAACGGTTCCGGGTTCGGCCAATACAGCGACTCAGCCGTTCAAGGGTCTTGTCGGCACCGGTGGCCAGGTTTACCTGACACTGGCCGAAGGCTACTCGAACTACAACGCTCTGCAGGTCGTGCTGCGCCAGCGCCAGTGGCACGGCCTGGAGACCACCTTCAACTACACCTTCTCGAAGAACATGACCAATAACCCCGGCTACTTCGGTACCGGTGGCGTCGACGGTCCAGGCGTCTACCCGCAGAACATCTACGACCCGCACGGCGATTACGGTGTAGCCGCCTTCGACACCCGTAACGCTGCGAACTTCGTCGGCACCTATGCGATCCCGTTCGGACGCGGTCGTGACTACGGTTCGCACGTCAACCGCTTCGTCGATTGGGCCATCGGTGGCTGGAAGGTGTCTGCGGATGCCGTGCTGTACTCCGGCTTCCCGATTACCATCGGCAGCACCGACGCCTCGAACTCGAACAACGGAAAGGGCGCGCGTGCCAACCAGTATTACTCTCTACACATCACTGGACGCTCGCTGGCGCACTGGTTTGGAACCTCAAACGATGCCATACCGTGCCCCGCAGGAGCTAAAGTGCATGCCGACGCTACTCCATGCGCTTATGGGCCGGAGTTACTTAACTCCTTCGGAACAGCGCACGTCGGCACCGAGAGAGCACCCGGATATCGCATCGTCGATACCTCGGCGTTCAAACAGCTCCACACCTACAAGGAGCAATATCTCCAGTTCCGCGCTGATGCGTTCAACGTGGGCAACATTGCTTCCTACGCGGCTCCGGCCGCAACGGCAACCACCACGTCGACCTTTGGCCAGATCACCTCAACCCTGTCTCCGGCTCGTCAGATTCAAATGTCGCTGAAGTACGAGTTCTAACGTCCGGGATCACCCAACCAGCGGCGTCCGCTTTGGCGGGCGCCGTTGTGTGTCTGGGGCGAGCCGTTCAATGCCCCTGGACGCCGTTCGATGCGAAATTCCGCCGTTACCCAAATGTGTGACAATCCGCAGCCGCGCGCAGGGTAGAATGGGAGTGTTCCACTATCCCGATTCGTCGGCTCTGGGGAGCGACCGGAGTTTGCCAAATCTGCTCGCCGAACGTGGCGTGCGTGTGCGGCAGACGGGTCCCGGTCGTCGGGCGCTCGGCGTGTTGCCAAACACGCAAGCGGGTCCGGCTATTTCTTATGAGGAGTTTTACATTGTCTATTTCAACCGACCGTTTTTTGTTTACCAGTGAGTCTGTGACCGAAGGGCATCCCGACAAGATTGCCGACCAGATTTCCGATGCGATCCTCGACGCCTGCCTGGCCGAGGACCCGTATAGCCGCGTGGCGTGCGAAACGCTGACCTGCACCGGCCTCGTCGTCGTTGCGGGCGAAATCACGACCAAGGCCTATGTCGACTTCCAGACCGTGGTGCGCGAAACCATCCGCGAGATCGGTTACGACGATGCGCGGAAGGGCTTCGACTGCGATACCTGCGGCGTGATTTCGACCATCAACCGCCAGTCGCCCGACATTGCGCTGGGCGTGGACACCGGCGGCGCCGGCGACCAGGGCATGATGTTCGGCTATGCCACCAACGAGACGCCGGAACTGATGCCGACACCTATTTCTCTGGCGCACAAGCTGGCGCTGAAGCTGTCCGAAGTCCGCAAGAGTGGCAAAATGCCGTACCTGCGCCCCGACGGCAAGAGCCAGGTGACGGTCGAATACGACTCCAACCACAAGCCGGTGCGCGTGGATGCGGTCGTTATCTCGACCCAGCACGCCGAGTTCAGCGACCGCAACCCCAAGAGCACCCTGACCAACGAGCAGCTTCACGCGGAAATTCTGGAGCATGTGATTCAGGCTGTTATTCCGGCCGAGTTGCTCGACGAAAACACCAAGTACCACATCAACCCGACCGGGCGGTTTGTCATCGGCGGGCCGATGGGCGACTCCGGCCTGACGGGCCGCAAGATCATCGTCGACACCTATGGCGGCATGGGCCGGCATGGCGGCGGCGCGTTCTCCGGCAAGGACTCGACCAAGGTCGATCGCTCGGCTGCCTATATGGCGCGTCACATTGCGAAGAACATCGTTGCCGCCGGGCTGGCGGACCGCTGCGAAGTACAGCTTGCGTACGCCATCGGCGTCGCCGAGCCGGTCAGCGTTCGCGTCGATACGTTCGGCACGGGCAAGGTGTCCGAGGCGCGGCTGGTCGAGTTGGTGCGCGAGAACTTCAAACTGACGCCGAAGGGCATTATCGAAAGCCTGGACCTGCGCCGCCCGATCTACAAGAAGACCGCGGCGTACGGGCACTTTGGCCGCTCGGGCGACACCTTTACCTGGGAAGCGACCGACAAGGCCGAAGCCTTGAAGTCAGGCGCGAAGGCAGAGTTGGCCGCGAAGTAGAGCAGGGGATAGTGTGTAGAGGATAGTGAGTGGGGCGGGCCTGATGGCCCGCCCGCTTTGCTTATGCGAGTTCGACGCGTCTGCCAAGGCTGGCAGTTTGCGCGCAATGGGCGGAGTGCGGTCCGGACGGTCCCCGATGCAGGATACTTGTATGGCGACTCGAAGTGTTCTGCATGATGTGCGAGTGAGTGATGCGATGGCGAAACAGGGTGGCCGGACGAAGCATAAAACTTCTGTTGTGCCTTCTATGTTTGCGGGCAGGGCGTGGCAGCAAGTGCTGGCCCGCGATGCGAGTGCCGACGGACAATTTTTCTACGGCGTAAAGTCGACAGGCGTCTACTGCAAGCCGAGCTGCCCGAGCCGGCGTCCGGAGCGGAAGAATGTCAGCTTCTATCCAACGCAGGCGGCGGCCGAGGCGGCGGGGTTTCGCGCCTGTCTGCGCTGCGAGCCGCAGCGTGTCGCTCCCAAGGCCGACCCGCAGGCCGAAGCGATTGCGAAAGCCGCGGCGTTTATGACCGAGCACGCAGGCGAGCGCACGTCGCTCGATGCGGTGGCACAGGCTGCGGGCGTCGGCAAGTTTGCGGTGATGCGGGGATTCAAGCGGGTGCTCGGGGTGACTCCGGGAGAGTTCGCGCGGGCGCAGCGCAAAGAGCGGTTTCGCGACAAGGTGCGGACGCCGAAAATTTCTCGCGCGCCAATCACCGAGGCTGTGTATGAAGCCGGCTTCGGGTCGAGCAGCCGGCTGTACGAAGACGCGGACGCCATGCTCGGGATGACTCCGACGGCGATGAAGCAGGGCGGCGCCGGGGAGACGATTCGGTACGCCGTCGCGGCGTCTCCGCTGGGCCGCATGCTGGTGGGAACGACGGAGCGCGGCCTGTGCTGCGTGCTGTTCGCAGACAACGACGCGGAAGCCGCGGTTGAACTGCGCGAAAAATTTCCGCAGGCCGTATTGCGGCGGGACGACGTTGGACTGGCCGACGCGGTCCGGTTCGTCATGAGTAGTCTCCGCGAAAACGCAGGCGCGACGGCGTTGCCCTTCCACGTCCGCGCCACCGCATTTCAGGAGCGCGTGTGGCGGGCGCTGCGGGAGATTCCGCGCGGCGAAACGCGCACCTATCAGCAGATCGCCGCGGCAATTGGCTCGCCCAAGGCAGTCCGCGCCGTCGGAACGGCTTGTGGAGCGAACATGCTGGCGGTGGTGGTGCCGTGTCATCGGGTCGTAGGCAGCGGAGGGAAGCTGACCGGCTATCGGTGGGGTGTGGAGCGGAAACGGAAGCTGCTGGAGATGGAGCGGCCTAGGTAGTATGTGTTCTGTTGAGGTGCGAGGATAGAGGGGTTGAGGATCGAGGCCTCAAACCTCTTTCCTCGATACCTCGTTCCTCAACAAATCCCGTCATTGGAGAGATTCATGCGTGACTTCCATAACCTCGACGCATGGCACAAAGCCCATGTTCTTACACTAACCATTTATCGATTCACAGAGCAGTTTCCGAAGAGCGAGAATTTCGGGCTGGTGATGTCCATGCGACGAAGTGCCGCGAGTGTTTCGATGAAAATTGCGGAAGCGTGCGGACGCGAAGATGGAGAGTCCTACGCCAGTGGCCTGCGACATGCGCGCGGCCTGGGGGTGGAATTGGAATATCTCATGCTGCTCGCGTTCGATCTGAAAATGATTGACGACGAGATGCACAAATCTTTGCAGGGACAAGTCATCGAAGTGCGGCGCATGCTCTCAGCGGTTATTAAGCGCCACTCGCCGGCCTCCGTTTGATATCCTAGAGAAGTCAAACTAAGGAGATCAAAATGGCTTCAGCAACACTGGAACAGACGAACTACAAAGTAGCGGACATCGGCCTCGCCGACTGGGGCCGCAAAGAAATTACCATCGCCGAGCAGGAGATGCCCGGCTTGATGTCTATTCGGCGCAAATATGCCGCGGCCAAGCCCTTGCAAGGCGTGCGGATCACCGGATCGCTGCATATGACGATCCAAACCGCCGTCCTGATCGAGACGCTCGTGGAACTGGGTGCGACCGTGCGTTGGGCGAGTTGCAATATCTTTTCGACGCAGGACCATGCGGCGGCTGCGATTGCCGCTGCGGGCGTGCCCGTGTTTGCCTGGAAGGGTGAATCGCTCGAGGAATACTGGTGGTGTACCGACCAGGCTCTGCGGCATGAGGGCGGCACAGGACCGCAGCTCGTCGTCGACGACGGCGGCGATGTCACGCTGCTGATCCACAAGGGTTATGAGCTGGAGAAGGGTGAGCGCGAGTGGGTCGACGCGGAAGCGCATTCCGCGGAAGAAGCGGTCATCAAGGCGTTGCTGAAGAAGGTCCACGGCGAGACCAAGACGCGCTGGACGGACGTCGCGAAGGCGTGGCGCGGCGTTTCGGAAGAGACGACGACGGGCGTTCATCGCCTCTACAAGATGCTCGAAGCGGGCAAGCTGCTGGTGCCGGCGATCAACGTCAACGACTCGGTGACGAAGTCGAAGTTCGACAACCTGTACGGCTGCCGCGAGTCGCTGGTCGACGGCATCAAGCGCGCCACCGACGTTATGGTTGCGGGCAAAGTGGCCGTGGTTTGCGGCTACGGCGACGTGGGCAAGGGTTCTGCGGCAAGCCTTCGCGGGCTCGGCGCCCGCGTGGTCGTCACCGAGATCGATCCGATCAATGCGCTACAGGCTGCGATGGAAGGCTATGAAGTCACGACCATCGAAGAGACCCTGGGGCGTGGCGACATCTATGTCACTTGCACCGGCAACCTCGACATCATCACCTTCGAGCACATGAAGCTGATGAAGGACCAGGCCATCGTCTGCAACATCGGACACTTCGACAATGAGATCCAGATGGCGCAGCTCGATGAGGCGAAGGATGTGAAGAAGCTGAACATCAAGCCGCAGGTCGACCAGTACACGTTTCCCAACGGCAACAGCATCTTTGTGCTTGCCGAAGGTCGTCTGGTGAACTTAGGTTGCGCGACCGGGCATCCGAGCTTCGTGATGTCCAACAGCTTCGCCAACCAGACGCTGGCGCAGCTCGACCTGTGGGCCAACAAGGACAAGTACGAAGTCGGCGTTTACATCCTGCCCAAGAAGCTCGACGAGGAAGTGGCGCGGCTGCATCTGGAGAAGATCGGCGTGAAGCTGACGACGCTCTCGAAAGATCAGGCCGAGTATCTGGGTGTGCCGGTCGAAGGCCCGTACAAGGCGGACCACTACAGGTACTAACCAAGTGAGTAACGAGTAGTGAATAGTGAATAAGACAAAAGGGCCGCCGAGATGAATCGGCGGCCCTCTGGTGTTGATGCGACGTTAGCTACGGCGAAAGAAGCGGCGGCGAGCGGTGCCGGCAAGTCCTGCGATTCCGGTCCCGAGCAGTAGTAACGAGGAGGGCTCAGGCACGGACGGAGTGATCGTCAGAGAGTATGTCGCCGGAGGCAAGTCGAGCCCGTTAAATTCACTTTCGCTGAAAGTACCGGTTTTGAATACCGGAGCGGTTGCGGGTCCCGTGAAAAGGTTCTCTCCGAAAAAAAAGTCCCCCGGGACGCCGGTGAATCCATCTCCGTCGGTAGCGCTAACGAAAGCATCTGGGCCGAAGAAAAACTGGGAGTTAGTGTTGTCAAAGCCGAAATCGGTCGTTAAAAACACATGGTTCAAAATGTAGCTGACGTTGGCGACTGTGAAACCGCCCGCATCACTGGACGACAAGGTAGGCGAAGAGGGCAGCGAAAAGGTCAGGGTCTGGCCGTCGCCGGTCAAGGAGAAATTGAGCGTCTCCGCCCGTGCTGCGGCATTCGAGAACAACAGGACGGCGACTGGAAGACAGGCTGTGAAGAATTTGCGCATGCTACACCTCACGGAAGTAACAGAAATGAAAACCGCGATCGAGCTGCGATCGAGGCGGCTTCACGTAAATAATGAGGTGAGCGTAACAGAGAGAAATGGAAGAAATGGGCAGTGTATTACCAAAGATTCGACGATGTGACCAAAGATTTAAAGACGAAGGCCGCCGAGATGATTCGGCGGCCTCTTTGCTTTCGGCTTACGGTTAGCGCTTCGCTTTTAGGCGCTTTGCCATTCCCAACAGGCCCGACATGCCGGTACCCAGCAGCAGCAGCGAAGAAGGCTCGGGTACGGCCGTGATTGTCAGGGTGTAAGGCGAACCCCCGCCGGGGTCTGAAGGCAGGAAGAAGGAATCGCCGGTAAAAGTTCCCGTCAGCAAGGTGGGGTGGGCGGGAAGTCCTGTGAACAGAGAACCCGTGAGACCGTCCACGGTGAACCTCCCCTGGTAGTTGCCGCTGGCGTCGTCTAGAAGGCTAAAACCGGGGCCGCCGAAAGCCCAGCCGCCACCTGACGTAAAGCCAAAGCCGCCCAGGGTGGGTGTGCCGTCGAAAAGCACGGCGACGTTATCGACGACAAAAGTGCCGCCGCTGCTGTCGGACGGGGCAGGTGAACCGGGCAACGAGAATGTCAGTGTATTGCCCGCGTTGTCCGTGAAGGAGAAGAGGTCGTCCGCCCGGCCTGCGGCGGTAGTAGAGAGAAGGACTGCAATAACAGGCAGAAACGCCAGAAACAGCTTTCGCATGGAAATCCTCGCTTTAGATGCACCAAATATCGCGCCACACGCATGGCGGGTACCTGGTAAAGCGGAATCCACCGAGATAATTTGCAAGGTTTTTATTTTCTTCGCGCTGAGGGATGGGCGCGCTCCTGGTCCTTTTCCCTGGTCCCTAGTTCGTCGCGCTGGGCGAGTCGTAGTCCTTGCCTTCGATGACCGCGACGGCGGGCGCGGTCGTGACCGCGGCGTCTACGAGAACGTACGTTCGCACGGCGCTCCCGGAATAGGCGATCTCCGCTCCGGTATACAGCGTCTGTGTAGTGGCGAGCGGAACGGCGCCGGCTGGGACTACGGCGATCGCGTAAGTATCGGTCGGGACATTGATGTAGCCGGTATTGCCGCCGAAGTTGACGCTCGTAGCGACGGGCGTCGTAGCGATCAGCTTGCCGCTGGATGGGACGAGGTAAATATCCACCGGGCCCACGCTCGTTGCCTCGTCGATAAAGCGGATGGCGACATCGCCTACAGGAGCGGGCGTGGTCTGGTCGAGAAAGACCGTCTCCTGCAGGTTGGCCGCGATGTTGCCGATGATCGCCGTGTATTCATGGGGAGCGGCTAGCGGCTGCTTCGCTGAAATCAGCACCTGACTGGTGCCGTTCCCGTCCGCCGAGAAGGTGTACGTGCCGGAGTTCAATGGAATCGGCGAGGTGATGTACGGGAACCCGACGTTGTAGGCCAGCGCGATGCTGTTCTGATACATGTCCAGGCCGGGGAGCGACTTGTCCGGCGACGCATTGACGAAGCGGATGGAAGCGCTGCTGCCGGCGGTGGTCTGGATGTTCTGGCAGCCCGGTAGAGTGGCGAGCAGAAGGCCGAGCGCGGCAAGACGGGCCAGCGATTTCGCGGGATGAGACAAAAGGTTGGCCATCGGCATTCCGTCTGCTCGCATCCGCAAAAAAACGGCGCGAGAAGACATGACTCACTCTACCCGATTTTGACGCGCGCGTGCCGGACTGAGGGTTGTGGGAGCGGTCGCTGCGAGGCCGGATTCCCTTACGCGGAAGCATGAAGGGCGAGGAGACGATCTCCTCACCCTTCATGTTTGTATTGCGGTCGAAGTGTTAGCGACCGCGGCGGCCCGCGCTGCGTCCGCCGTTGCTGGAACCGCTGGAGCGTCCGCCGAAGCTGGAACGCTGTCCGGAGTGCGACCGCCCGTGGCCTGCGCTGGAGCTGCCCTTGGAGTGGTGCGGCGCGGACTGGTGTCCGTGTGCCGGTTCCGCGGCCGAGCCGTCGGCATTCTTCCACGAACGGGTCTCCATCTGCAACAGTTGCGAGATGTCGTTGTTCTTGAAGTCCACCGGCTTGTTGCGTTCTTCCTTGACCAGGTTCTTGTCGGCGACGAACCACTGGAACTGGATCTTCAACTCGCGCTCCAGCTTGCGGGCATCGGACTTTTCAAGCGGCGTAATGAACGTGGTGGCAATACCCTTCGCGCCCGCGCGACCGGTGCGGCCGATGCGGTGGACGAAGTCGTCGGAGCCATTGGGCAGATCGTAGTTGACGACGTGCGCGATGTGCCGCACATCGATGCCGCGAGCGGCCACGTCGGTCGCGACCAGCACGCGGCTCTTTTCCTGGGTGAAGCTCTTGAGCGCCGCGGTGCGCTGCGACTGCGAGCGGTCGCCGTGGATGACTTCCACTTCGTGGCCCAGTTTTTCCAGCTTGCGAGCGATGCGGTCGGCCCCGTGCTTGGTGCGCGAGAAGACGAGGTATGTGCCCTCTTCTTCATTCAGCATCTTGTCGAGCTGCGAGAGCTTCTGGTCCTGCATGACGGTGTAAACGCGAAGCTCAACAGTATCGCAGGGGCGCGATGCAGTCCCGATTTCGACGCGGACCGGGTTCTTCACGTAGTCGCGAACGATCTCGCGGATGCTGGCGTCCAGCGTAGCCGAGTAGCACATCGTCTGGCGCTGCTTGGGCAGGGCCTGCACGATGCGGCGTATTGCCGGAAGGAAGCCCATGTCCAACATGCGATCGACTTCGTCGAGGACCAGCATTTCGACGTCGCCGAGGTTGATGGCCCGGCGGCGGAGGTAATCTTCCAGGCGTCCGGGAGTTGCGACAACAAGCCGCGGTCCGCGCGAAAGCTGGTCGAGCTGGTTGCCTTCGGAAAGACCGCCGCAGACCAGCACGGCATCGTTCTTCGTCGCGGGGACGAGCTTGTGATACGCCTCCAGCACCTGCATGGCGAGTTCGCGCGTCGGCAGCAGGATCAGCGAGCGGATGGGCCCGCGCTTGCCCTTGGTCGAGGGCGAGGAAGTCGAGTCCATCTTCATGATCATCGGGATCAGGAAGCTGAGGGTCTTGCCGGTGCCCGTGGAGGCGGTGGCGAGGATGTCGGCGCCTTCGAGCGCGGGCGGGATCGCTCCAGCCTGTACGGGCGTGGGGACAACGAAGTCCGCGGCGGCGAGGCGCTGCTTCAGCGAGTCGGAGATGTCGAAGTCGTTGAAGTGGACGGCGTTGGAGTCGTTCTGCGTGATGTGACGGGAGGGGACCAGTGGTGCGGGGTTCAAAATCGATTCAAGCGTAAGAGTAGACAAGGTTTTCCTTAGACAGCGTGTAGAAAGCACGGAAGACATGCAGGGACGCGAGCTTCAAACTTCGGACGTTGGGCGCAAGGCGCACACGCACGGAAGGGCGTCATGGATTCTGAAATCAGCATTGCCTGGGAGTTCCGAAGCGCTGCTGCTGCACGGCGAGGCATGTCCCAATTGGACTTGCCTGCTAGCCAGAGCAACCGACGCTAGGTATAGCGAAGGAAGGGTAAAAGGTGTTTCGGCGGCCCGCGGTCTCTGGCCAGACTCGAATCCATTCGGAGTCATCTGCCCGCGTGTGCCCTGCGCTTGGAATCCAGCGCACTTACAGAGTATCACATTTTGTCGATCGAGATGTCGTTGATGGGGCGGTTACGCGCTCGCTCCAGTGCGGCGTCTACATGACGAACGCCGCGAAGCAGAGCGAGCCAGGCGCCAGCCGGCAGCATTGGCCACGCCAGCAGCGGCCATGTCAGCACCCAGAAACGCGGACGATCGCCATAGGCGCGCCGCATCTGTCCAACCGGGTCGACGATGATGGTGTGCTCGGGGTGGCGGCGCGCCCCGTACCAGTTGGCGACGAACCAGGAGTAGAGCTGATCGTTCAGGGCTGCGTCGATAAGCTGCTCGTCGGGCGCGAGGAACAGCCGCGCGGCCCTGGCCCAGTTCGGCCCAAAGACGCGAATGATATCAAACTGCCGGCGGGGATTGCGCTCACATGCGGCAAACAACCCGCGCTCGACGATGAAGCCGCGACGAAAGTGCTTCAATGCCGTGAAAGCCCATCCCACCTGTAGCAGGTTGGTGTTCTTGCCTTCAGCGAAGTCCGGATGCGGCGCAGCTTCGATGCGGTCTTTATTCACGATCACGGCAGAGAGCATCACCAGGTCGCCGCGCAGGCCCACGGCTTTGAGGAAAGCCTTCGCGGAGCCGTAGGCGCGGACGTGCGGCGAGCTGTTGCGCTGTCCGCGCTCGTCGATGTCATGTACGAATCCGAAGGGGCGGATGTAGACGATCTCACACTCGTTGGTGCGGAGCAGGTTGAAGATGAAGTGCAGGGACCTGGGAAGCAGGACGTCGTCGTCGCCGAAGATCCAGACATAACGGCCGCGGGCCTCCCGATAGCACTGGAGGAAGTTGGGGTCTGCCTCGATATTGGAGGCGTTGCGGATGTACTTGCAGCGCAGACCGGCCGCAATCTGCTCCTCGACCACATGCTGCGTATTGTCGGAAGAGGCGTTGTCGGATATCAGCAATTCCACGTCGGGCAGCGCGGCCACCTGCGGCGCGAGGGTTTCGAGCAGGAGCTTCAACTGCGCTGCGCGGTTGAAGGTCGGCACGGCAATGGTCAGCAGCGGCCGATCGCCATGGAAGTCAGGCTGCATGCCACTGTCTCCGATACTTGAGGAACGTGTAGCCGCCTAACCCGAGGCCGACAACGATCGCAATGCAAAACTGGCCGGCTGTCATTCCGAGCGCGCCGTATTTTCGACCCAGGAAGAACGCAGAGAGCGAGACGCAAATGGCGCCGATGACCGATAGGACCAGAAATTTTTCTTGCTTATGTGCGCGCAGATAAACGGCCATCGACGCCACAAGCTGATTGATGTTCATCGACAACAGCAACAGTGCGAGCGGAAGCGGGGGCAAAAGGCGCTGTGCCAGCGTAACGCCATGGCGTGACAGCTCTATGCTGATGATCCACACTGCGAGCGAACCCAGCAGGCTGATAACCAGCGACTGCGCAACGGCACGAAAGAAAACGCTATCCAGTTCCGCGAAGTTGTGCCGCGCGATCATCGCGCCAAACGGCGCGGACTTGGTGACGATCCAGGCGATGGCCACCGATGCAAGAGCGTTCGACAGACTCATCGACATTCCCATTTGTCCGGCGGCGGCGGGTCCCCAATAGTGGAACAGGATGGGGTTGAACAGTTGAAAGATGAAAAATCCGCAGCCATAACTGACTGCGATGCGCCATTGAAACGGCCAGACTTCGACCCACCAGTCGATGTGGAGGTCTCCGATGGCGTGACGGTAAAGGCCGCCGAGCAAGCTGCGCTTCCGGTACAGCCAGGACGCGCCGGCGATCGCTTGCCCACTGACCATCATGGCCGGCGCAAGAAGTCCGTGATGAAGCAGCAATGCGCACCATGCCAGAGTGCTGCCCAATATCGCCTGCGCAAAGCGGGTGCGCGCCACGCGCGCGACGAAGCCGCAGCCTTCCAGGAACGAGAAGATCGGGTCGATCTGAAACGTAATGCAGGAGGCAACAACGACCGCGCACCACGGAAGCCGCCATGCCACCGCGTGGGCGGGGTCCGGGCTGCGAGAGAAGAAGAACCAACCCGTCGGAACCAGCAACATGCCCATTAAGACGGCCGCGATCGTGTACCAGTGGAGGCTTTTGCGCAGCACCGAAGCAAGCCGCGCGTGCGTCCGTCCGTCGCCTTCGATGCGGCCATCGTCGAAGAAGGTGAGATGCGCTGCTTCGTGCGCCGCCAGTTGTTGAATGACGACGGAGAAACCCAATTCGAAGATCAGTTGCAGAGCGACGATGGAGCCGAACGTGTAGTAGTAACCCTGCTCGACGAGCGACAGTTTGCGCGCGATCAATGCCACGGTGACCAGGCCCGCAACCGATGCCCAGCCGCGCGCCATGATAGTGAAGGCAATGGCGCGGTCGACTCCGAGCCAGCGCGCGACGCGCAACAGGCCGCCCACGGGCGCCGGTTCGACATCGAGATGTGGTCTGTTCGGCGTAGCTTCCAGGGTTTTGAGCCGCTCCGCATCGTCGGATTGGGACGATGCCGCGTAGAGTTGCGTTTCGAGGGGTGTGGGCATTGCGTTGGGGTCCAGGGGTCGGGCCGCGGAGCGCGCAACACGCCGAACTCCTGCTTGGGTTATGTTACCAGCGCGGCTTGCTTGCCGAAGCAAATTCAAGCTGCGCCGGTGAATCGCCCCTACTTCCGGTTGTCCTGCTTCTCGTTTTTCTTGTCCTGTTTCCGGCCTTTCTCGGCGGCTTCGGCGGGGACTTTGTATTTCAGGTCCTGCTTCATCTCGTCGGTCGTCTCGTCCGCGCTGTGTATCGCCAGGCCGAAGTGAGGCTCCCCGCGCGTCCCGCTGACCGAGATGGGAAGCTCCAGCCCAGCGCCGTTTTTCTTCAGGAACGGGTCGACGGGTTTCAGCAGCAGGGCCTTCCATCCGGTCGTCATCTGGGAGGCGGTGGCCTCGGTGCGCACGCGCCCCTTGAACTCGAACACCTCACCGTTGAGGCTGTAAACGCCGTTCAACATCACCAGCGCGCCCGGAATCTGGTAGTTCAAATTGGTGACGGTAGCCATCGCATCGCCGAGGGTGAAATCCGCCTTCATCTCCGAGGCGACTTCGGCGGTGCGGTCGCTCCCAGCTGCCCCCGCCTTTTTCGGCTTGCCCTGCGCGCGCATGCTCATGGCGTCGATCTTGTCCTGTACGCTGGGGTTGCTGAAGGACACCGAGCCGATGTCGAATTTGCCCGCCAGCTGCAACTTTTCGGCGACGCGAGCGGGCCCGGGAGGAATGTGCAGTTTAGCGCGCATGGTCAGCGCGCCGCGCATCAGCGGAGGCTCGGTTTTGACCGCGAGTTGCAGCATGTCTTCAATGCGGGCATTGCGCATGTCCACGTCGAGCGAGATGTCGTGACCGTCGTGGCCTATCTTCGCGACCTTGCCCCGCGCGGTGAACTCGGAGTGGAGCAGCCGCGCCCGCACGGGGTCGAGTGTCGTATCGCCGGTCGTGCCGTCGACGATAGCGTGGAACTGCGTATGCAGCGGCACAGGATGATTGGCGGTGTCGATGGAAAAATCCGGCGTGTCCGTGGCGCCATCGACGATGATGCGTTCCAGCGGTCCGGAGAAATGGCCGGTCGAAGAAAGTATTCCGCCGATCCCCTTGATGCTGTTCAGGTCGGCGTGGCTGAAGTTGTAATCGCCAGTGATCGGCGTGTTGCGCGGCTGGTCGCCATGCCACGGCCCGAAGCTGCCAACCGCGTGGATGAGGCCGACCGGCTTCGGGTTGGTGAGAATGGCGGCGTAAAGAAACGGCCGGTCGGCGCCGATGTCGGTCAGTTCGAGGTGCTGAATGTCGAACTCCAGCGGGTCTTTGCCGGGCTTGCTGGTTTCGATGAACAGCTTCGCGTCGTCGCAGATAACGTGGCTCAGCAGCAGCGGCATCCGCGATTGTTTTCGCGACAAATGTTGTTTGGGCAGCAGGGGACCGCGGTCTTCCTTTGGCGGAATGTGCAGTTCCAGGCCCTGCACGTAGACGATGCCGATGCTCGAGCTGCGGCGGAAGAGCGAGCGCACATCGGTGCGGAATTGAAATCGCCGCACGCTGAGCATCGGCTGCGTGTCGCCCGGCGTCCCGGGCCGCGTAGCGCCGGCCACAAACTGCACCCGCAGGCCCTGGCCGGTCACCTCCAGGCCCTTCAGCGCGGAAATATCGATGCGGTCGAGCTCGACGGGCGAGTTGAACCGTTTCGACATGCTTTCGATGATGCGTTGGCGCAGGATCGGCTCCGCGTGGCGCACGACGTAGCGAATCACGATGCCGCAGGCGATAGCGCACAGCACGACAATGCCCGCAAGCCATTGCAGCCAGCGCCTCTGCCACCAGCGCCTGTGCGCACGCGAAGCGCCCGTGTGTATGGTGTCGCTCACTTCCACCCCTGTCCCTTCGATGCGACGAAATGCCGGGAGTATGCACGGCCCGCGAACGCCGAAGCGCAGGCGATGAGAAAATAGAGTCAGAATGCTTCAACTCTCCGCCGCCGGCAAACGTTTCGGCCAAAAACTGCTTTTTGAAGATGCCAACTGGCTGATCACCCCCGACGAGCGCACCGGCCTGGTCGGCGGCAATGGCACGGGTAAATCCACTTTGCTCAAAATCCTCGCCGGCGTCGAAACGCTGGACTACGGGCAACTGACGCGCGTACGCGGCATGACCATCGGCTGCCTGCCGCAGGACGGCCTCTCGCTCTCGGGCCGTTCCGTGTTCGACGAATGCCTCTCGGTGTTCGACGAGCTTTTTGCGCTGGAGAAGGAGTCGGAAGAGCTGACGCACATCATGTCCGACGCCGACCCGAAGTCCGCGGCCTATGCAACGGCGGCTGCGCGATACTCCGACATTTTCGACCTGCTACATGCGCGCGATATCTACACGCTGGACGCGCAGGTAGGCGCCGTGCTGGGCGGCCTGGGATTTTCGAAGGATGATTGGGCGCGGCGCACGGAAGAGTTTTCCGGAGGCTGGCAGATGCGCATCGCGCTCGCCAAACTGCTGTTGCAGGAGCCCTCGCTGCTGCTGCTCGACGAGCCGACCAACCATCTCGACTTGGAAAGCCGCAACTGGCTGGAAGAGTATCTCCACGATTATCCCAAGGCCTACATCCTCATTTCGCACGACCGCTACTTCCTCGACCAGGTGGTCAACAAGGTCGTCGAAGTGTGGAACAAGCGCGTGCATTTCTATCACGGCAACTATGAAAAGTACGTGACGCAAAAGGACGAGCGCCGCACCCAGATCATGAGTGCGTATAAGAATCAGCGCGACCGCATCGAGGCGCTGGAGGCGTTCATCAACCGCTTCCGCGCGCAGGCTACCAAGGCCAAGCAGGTGCAGTCGCGCATCAAGGAGCTCGAAAAGATCGAGCGTATCGAGGTGCCGGAAGAGGAGTCGACGATCCACTTCAGCTTCCCGCAGCCCCCGGCATCGGGCCGCACCGTGCTCGACGTCAAGCATTTGACCAAGCACTACGGCGACAAGCACGTGCTCGACGACATCAGCTTCACCATCGAGCGCGGCGACCGCATCGCTCTTGTAGGCGCGAACGGCGCGGGTAAATCGACGATGATCCGCATGTTGGCAGCGCTCGAAAATCCAACGTCCGGCGAAATCAAAGTCGGGCACAACGTGCTGGTCGACTACTTCGCTCAGGACCAATATAAAGTTCTCGACGGCAGCGCCGAGATGCTCGACGACATCACCGGCTCGAACCCGAAGGTCGATGTCGTCACGCTACGCTCGCTGCTTGGCTGCTTCATGTTCTCGGGCGACGACGTGTTCAAAAAGCTCGGCGTGCTTTCAGGCGGCGAACGCAACCGCTATGCGATGGCGAAGATGCTGGTATCGCCTGCAAACTTCCTGCTGATGGACGAGCCCACCAACCACCTCGACCTGCGCGCCAAAGACGTGCTGCTCGAAGCCATCAGCGGCTTCAGCGGAACGGTGCTGTTCGTTTCGCATGATCGCTACTTTATCGACGGCCTCGCGACGCGCGTATTCGAAGTCGAAGACCGCCGCCTGCATATTTATCCCGGCAATTACGAGGACTATTTGTTCCGCAAGCAGGGCGGCATTCCGACCAACACCGCCGAATTGAAGGCGAAGCTCACGCGCGATTCTTCGACCAATGCACACATCGATCCCGCGACGGGGATGTTCAAGGAAGTGAAACAGGTGGGCACAGTAGCGCCGCCGCCTCCGGTTGAAAGCACGCGCGAAATCGAAGGTTCGTTGGAGCCGGTAACAGCGCCGCCGAAGCCCAGCGTCAAGCGGCTGAACCCGATCAAGCTGAAGCAGCTTGAAGACCGCGTCGCGGCGATCGAGAACGAACTCCCGCAAGTCGAAGACCGCATCGCGCAGGCCACGCAACAGCAGTCGGTGTTCACAACGGCAGAGGCCGCGGTGCAACTCGCAGCCGAGATCGACGCCATGCGCGAACGTCACGCCGCGTTGAACGCCGAGTGGGAAGAAACAGGTATGCAGCTCGAAGAACAGGCAACGGCGTAGCGTCGAGCGCCCGCCCCGAGGCACAATATCTCTATGCGAATTCTTGTTGTCGGTGCGGGTTCGGTGGGTGGATATTTAGGCGGGCGGCTGGCTGCGGCCGGACGCGATGTGACGTTCCTGGTGCGCCCCGGCCGAGCGGCGCAACTGCGCAAAGACGGCCTGCGCATTGTGAGTCCCCACGGCGATCTCACGCTCACTCCGAAGCTCGTTTTAGCGAACGAGATTGATGGACCCTACGACCTCGTGCTGCTCGCCGTGAAGTCCTACGGCCTCAACGGCGCGATTGAAGATTGTGCTCTCGCGGTCGGCGCACAGACCATGGTCCTGCCCATCCTCAACGGCATGGCGCACCTCGGCACGCTGGTCGCACGCTTCGGCGAAGACGCCGTGCTGGGCGGCTCAACGCGCCTTTCTACCGACCTCGACAGCGATGGCCGCATCCTTCAACTCGGCGACTTCAACGACCTCTTTTTCGGCGAACGAAGCGCTTCCATCACGCCCCGCATCGAGGCGTTGCGAGACACCCTCAGCAACGCTGGTTTCGACGCCATCCTGTCGCCCGACATTATCGGATTCATGTGGCAGAAGTGGACAATGCTCGCTGCCAGCGGAGCGATCACATGTCTGCTGCGTGGCAGCGTCGGTGATATTGTTGCCGCGCCGTACGGTCGCGATACCGCTGTCGCCATCATTGACGAGTGTGCGGCGATCGCTCGCGCCGCGGGGCATCCGATGTCGGAGACCGCGATGAAATTTACCTACGAATATCTCACCCGGACTGGCAGTCCCTTCACCGCATCGATGTACCGCGACCTGCAGAAGGGCGCGGCAGTTGAGGCCGGCCAAATCCTCGGCGACCTGTTGGCGCATGGCAGCGCGCATGGCGTCGACACACCGCTCGTCCGCGCGGCGTATGTACAACTGGCGGTCTACCAGGCGAACCGCCCAAAACGCGTCGACGCGTCGTCGATGCATAATTAAGTATGGCCTCGCTCTGGATCCCCGATAGTTGGACTGCCCGTCTCGCCGAACTGGAAGCACGCACTGGCGATGCGAAACAGGCGCCGTTGCGCCGCGATATCCGTGCGCTCGGCACGCTGCTGGGCGACGTCCTGCGCGAGCAAGCGGGCGATGCGCTGTTCGATGCGGTCGAGGCCCTGCGCCGCACCGCCATCGCGCGGCGCGACGCGGAAGCCGCCAACGACGCACCTTCCAGGCTCAGCCTGCTCGAAGAAGCGCAGGCGCTCACCCACGCCGCGGCGTCGACTCCCGAACAGGCGTATCGCCTCGCACGTGCGTTTGCGTTTTACTTCGAGCTGATCAATCTCGCCGAGACCAACCACCGCAAGCGCCGCCGCACGTCCGCTCTGCTCGACGCGGAGGCGCCACCGCAGCGCGGCAGCCTGCGCGGAACGTTGCGCCGCATGGCCGGCGCGGGCATCGACCGCACCGAGACCCTGCGCCTGCTCGGCCATGTTTCCATCACGCCCGTCTTCACCGCGCATCCCACCGAAGTCGCGCGCCGCAGCGTGATGTTCAAACGCCGCCGCATCTCCGATCTGCTGGAACAGCTCGACCGCATTCCTTTGCCAACGGTGCAGATCGACGCGTTGGTACACGACCTCACCGCCGAGATTACCGCGCTGTGGCAGACCGACGATGTGCGCAGCGCACGACCCACCGTGCGCGACGAAGCACGCATGGCGCTCGACTACTACGAGGCTTCGCTCTTCGACACGGTCCCCGTCCTGTACGCGGAAATTGCTTCCGCACTCGAAGCCGAATTCCCATCCGGCAGCGGCCAGGGCTCGATCGCCGCGCTGCCCATCATGCTGCAATTCGGTTCCTGGATTGGCGGCGACCGCGACGGCAACCCGTTTGTCGTCGCGAAAACGACAACGGCATCGCTCGCAATGGCGCACCAGTTAGTGGTCGAGCGTTACCTCTCGCGCTTGCAAAACACGTTTCAGCAGCTCGCATCCTCGACACACCAGGCGCCCGTTTCCGCGGCACTGCAAGCGCGACTCGATCACTATCTCGAACAATTGCGCCGCGCCGGAGACACCGCGCTGGAGCAGCGTTTTCCCCACGAATTCGTGCGCCTGCTGATCTCCTGCATCATGCTGCGGCTGGGCGGAGGACCGACGACTTCGGTGCAGCGCGCAGCTTCCGCGCAGCCGGCGCTCGAACCCTACGCCAACGCAACGCAGCTTCTCGACGACCTCCGCATCCTGCGCGATTCGCTGGCGGAAAATCGCGGCCGCCGGCTCGCGGAAATGCTCATCGATCCTCTACTGGTTGAGGTCCGCACATGTGGACTCCATTTGCAGACGCTGGATATTCGTCAGCATGCCCGCGTCCACGCGGTCGCCGTCGAAGAGCTTTCCGCGTGGGCGAATTCGCACTCCGCGAGCAACTCCTCGCTGCAACTGCCGGCGGAACTGACGCCGCAAACGGCTGAAGTCCTCGCCACCGTGCGCGGCATCGCGAAGTTGAAGCAGCAGTCCCCCAGCGCGATTCGGCAGTACGTCATCTCCGGCGCAAGTTGCGCGGACGACATGCTGCGCGTTGTTTGGTTAACACGCCTGGGCGGCGTTCACGTGGAAGGCTCGGAGGCGACAGGCGACCGCGAGGCCGATCCCGGCTTACAACCGGTGCCTCTGTTCGAGTCGATTGAAGACTTGCAGAATGCATCGGCCGTTTGCCGTGAGTTATGGTCGAGCGAAGTTTACAAGCCGCTGCTCGCGGCGTGGGGCGGACATCAGGAAGTGATGCTCGGCTACTCCGACTCCAACAAAGACGGCGGCATGATCGCCAGCACTTGGGAGATATGGAAGGCGCACCGCGCGCTGCACGATGTCGCGCGCGAATGCGGCGTGACGCTGCGCCTCTTCCACGGCCGCGGAGGCACCGTAGGCCGCGGCGGCGGACCGACGCATCGCGCCATCTTCGCGCAGCCGCTCGATAGCTTCAGCGGCGAAATGCGCCTCACCGAACAGGGCGAAGTGTTGAACTGGAAATATTCGGACGTGGTGCTGGCCGAGCGCAATCTCGAACTGATGATTGCGGCATCGCTGGACGCTCTCGCACGGCCGGACCTTCATACCCCGGGCACCTCGCCGACACATCTCACGGGAGCAATCACGCCGGAGTGGGAAGCGGCGTTCAATGAGATTTCCGCGACCTCGCTCGAGTTCTATCAGAAGCACATCGTCGACGATCCCGAAGTCTTTACGTACTTCGAGCAGGCCACGCCGGTTGCCGAGCTGGAGCACGCGCGCATCGGCTCCCGGCCCGCCAAGCGCCAGGACGCCAGCGCCACCAAACAGCGCAGCATGGCCGACCTGCGCGCGATCCCCTGGGTCTTCGGATGGATGCAGTCGCGCCACGTCGTGCCCGCATACTTCGGCGTCGGACACTCGCTGGAACGCTTCGCGAACGAGCACCCAAACGGCCTCGAAACCTTGCGCGAAATGATGCGCAGCTTCCCGCTATTTCTCGACATGATCCGTAACGTCGAACTGGCGCTGGCCAAGGCCGACTTCGGTATCGCGCGGCTGTATGCTTCGCTGGTCGAAGACCAAGCTCTCCGCGAGCGCGTATTCACGGTGCTCGAAGCGGAGTTCGAACGCACGCGGCGCATGGTGCTTGCCGTCACCGAGCAGAAAGACCTGCTGGAGCGAAACGCGGTGTTGAGCAATTCGATCCGGCTGCGCAATCCTTACGTCGATCCGATGAGTTTGTTGCAGGTGGAACTGTTGCGTCGCAAGCGCGCGGGCGAACGCGGCCCGGAACTCGACCGCGCGATTACAGCGACTATCAACGGCATCAGCGCGGGCCTGCGCAATACCGGCTGAGAACGGGCGTCCCTGCGCCGCCGCGCCCGCCAAGCCGCGAAGGCGGTTCGTCACGCCCACACTTTAGGAGGTGGGTCAGCCTTTTCCGATCGCCAGCAGTTGTTCGATCTTGCCATTGGTCATGCGGTAGGTCGTGATCAGTATGCTCGCACCGCCCGAGAACGTCACGCGGTACAGCCCGAATTGCATGCCGCCGCGCAAAGCTGCGCGCTGTCGAGTGACGGCGGTAATGGAACCCATGGGAGCCAGCGTCGATTGAAAGTCGGCGAGCGCGTCCTTGTCGAAGTAGAAATTACAGTCGGCCGTGAACAGTGTGCGGTCGATCTTCCCCTGCTGCATGCCCGTAAGGATGGTCTGCAACTCGGCGGCGAAAGCGTCGGGCTTGGCCGGTGCAGCGGGTGCAAGCAGCAGCGGCGTAATGGCGGCGCCGATCTGGCTGGCCGCTTCGCTCGCTGTCTCGTTGGTCAGCACGACGATGGCCACGCCGTCGTCCGGATACACAATGTTCTCGGACACAAAACCGCCGACTTCGCCACCGTGCTCGATCATGTGATGGCCGTGGTTATCGAAGCTGTAGATGCCCAGGCCGTAGCGCGTGTCGGTGCCGTCCTTCAGCTTGAAAGAGGTCTCCTGCTCGGCGTAACTGGCCGGCATCAGCAGCGATTTATTGATGAACGTAAGGTCCCATTGCAGCAGCGTGGAGGCGGGCATTGCCTGGTCGCCGTCGCCGTAGTACCACCCGGTGCCTTCCATCGGCTCGACGCGCGGCGGCGCCAGCGCGTTCGAAACATAGCCCGTCACCTGGAGCTTTTCGCGTTGCGAGTAGGTGTTGAACAGGTCCTTCATCCCCGCCGGCCCGAAGACGCGCTCATGCAGAAATTTGCCCAGCGGCTCGCCTGAGACCTTCTCGACGATCAGCGACACCAGCACGTAGTTCGTATTGGAATACTGCCACTTCGTGCCTGGATCGAAATCCAGCGGCTTGGTCGCCCACTCGTGTACCAGCTTCGAGGGCTCAATCGGCGTCAGCCACGCAGGGATCGTATAGTCCTGCGGAGCGAAGTCCTCATAGCCGGAGGTCATCGTCAGCAGGTTGCGGATCGTCACTTCATTGGACCGCGTGAGTTCCGGAAAATACTTGCCGACAGGGTCGTCGATGGAAAGCTTGCCATCCTGTTGCAGCAGCAGGACCGCGGTCGCAGTGAACTGCTTCGAGATCGACCCGATGGCATACGCCATGTCCGGCGTCGCGGGCTCCGGCGGAGAGATCCGCGCCAAGCCATAAGCCTGGGTGTAGGCAATCTTGCCATCCTTGACAACGCCGACCGAAGCCGAGGGGACGCCGGTATCGGCTAGGACTTTCTGCGCCGCGGCATCGATTTTGGCCTTTGTGCCGGGGTCGATCTGGGCATGGCAAACTGCGGTGGAGACGGCAAGGACGAGCGCAAAGCGAGAGAGCGTCAGCATGAACGCGAGGATAGCATTTCGCCTTTGCGGCGGCACAAAAGAAAACGCCCCAACCGTCACTACTAGCAGTGAAGACGGACGGGGCGCCTGTCTCACGCCTTAGCTTGGGCCGCGCGGATAAACGCCATCAGCTCAGGCTTCGGCAGGTTGGCCTTCATCTCTTCGCTGACCTGCTCCTTCGGCCAGTTGGTCCGATCGGCGTAGAGCGTGTTCAGCCCTTCGAGCACCTCGGGTTTGCCGCCGGTAAATCCGCTGACCAGCGTCATCCAGCGGGCAGCCAGCGCCTTGCCTTCGTCGCTCGTCGGCTTGACCCCACGGTCCATTGCGGCTTGCACGTCCGCGTACATCTGCTGCCAGTCGGCGGTGATTTTTGCTTGCATCTCCGGGTTCCATTCGCTGCGACGCTCATCGATCGCCTGCCGCGCTTCGGCGTTGTAGTATTTCTCGGTCCAATTCTGTGACTCCTGCATATGAATCTCCTTGAGGATGGTTTGGTAGAGAAACCAATCGGGGTCCCCATTCTTCTGCCACTGCCGCTGCGCCCGCTCGATCGCCTTTAGAACACGGTCGATGCCGGCGCGCCGCTCGCGCAGCACGGCAGCCTGGCGAGCGAGCGTGGACGGCAGACTGTGTTCGGAATCCGGGCCGCCGGTGGCGAGCAGGCCCGCAATCTCTCGCAGCGGCAACCCAAGGTAGCGGAGCACGATAATGCGCTCCAACTGCCCGAGGTCTTCGTTGCGATAGAGCCGGTAGCCGCTCGCGGAGCGGTGAGCGGGTTTCAGCAGGCCGAGGCGGTCGTAATGATGCAGCGTCCGGACCGTAACATTGGCGAGCGCGGCAAATTGCTGGATGCGGAACATGGTCGATTTCCTTCTACTGCAAGAAGTGTGCGGCCTGACGCAAGGAGAGGGTCAAGCGAATTCCGGAAACAGGTCGGAGAAGCCTTTTGTAACAACTTGCCCGGTTACCAAAGATTTTCGTTTTGGAACTCAATTTTTGTTGCACTTAGCCGACCCGGTGGTATTGTCTCTTCTATCCAGTGGCAACGCGTAAGTGTGCATTGCTACTACTTTCTTCCGACCACGTAAGTAGCGCTGCGAAAGTGTGCGTGCTACCCCCACAAGACATTTGAATTCGGCTGACAGCACGGCGTGGTTGTATGCGCTGCGTCTTTATTGATGCGCGGGTACACGCGGAAGGTGCTGTTACCTGTTTGACGACTAACGATCGCACGTCGGCGCTGTGACACTGCGTCCATGATGTTCATTTCACTCAGGAGCTCCAAATGAAGACCATGCTTAAACTTCTCTCCCTCGCAGCGGTTCTGGCTGCATCAGCTCCCGTGGCTATGGCTACTCTCCTCACTCCCGGCCAAAATGCTGTCCACCCGGTGGACACAACGACCGCGCTCCAATCCCAGGGCGAGTTCGTTGCAACAACCGGAGTTACCGACTTTAGCGCCCTCACGTTCAACGGGAGCTTTACGGAAACCGTATACAGGAATGCAACTGGCAACACAGTAGCCGGATGCACTCCTATCTCTGGTTGCCTGGACTACGTATTCACCTTTACAAACGATCCGAAGTCTAGCGGAGGGAAGGTATCGCCAACGAATCCTTTGCCCGCCGGTGTGTCCGCGGACGCCATTTTGATTGCAACGATGGCGAACTTTCTCGGTTATACAGTTGATGCTGATTACATCACCGGAACCTACAGTAATCCGGCGCCGGTCTCGGTCAGCCTTGATACGTACGGTACAGTGAACTATAACTTTTCTACTTCCGGCGTTGGTTTCGGCAAGACATCCGATTCGCTGGTGCTGTATACCAACGCAACCGTTGACTCAGGCGGCCTCTTTGGTGTAGCGGATGGTTCAAACAAGACGGTGACTGATTTCGGGCCGTTTCATGCCGTGTCAACGGCCAGTTCAGTCCCTGAACCAGGCAGCCTCATTTTGCTGGGTACTGGCTTGCTGACCACGGTAGGCGTGGCAAGGCGTAAGTTCAAAGCCTAACCAACCATTAACGTGGGTCGCTGATTACTCTTCTGCACTTTCGTAACATGAGGGCAGGTTACCAAAGACTTCTCTCTTGAATCTCAAGTTTTGTTGTATTTGGCGCGTCCAATGATATCGTCGATTCATTCAGTGGCAAGGCGTAAGGGTGCATTGCTGCTACTTCCTTCCGACAACGTAAGTAGCGCTGCGAAAGTGTGCGTGCTACCCCCGAGACATCTGAGATTTTTACGTGGCACTGCGTAGCTGCATGCCACCGCTTTTATCTGACTTCCTCAGCCAGGGTATTGCGCCGGGCTGCCATGTTGAACGATCGACAATCGCGTGTCGGCCAGCAACGCTGCGTCCCATGACATTCATTTACTTCAGGAGTTCCAATGAAGACGATGCTTAAGGTTTTATCTCTGACGACGGTGCTGACTGCCTTCGTTCCTTTAGCTGTTGCTACCCCACTCGTTCCCGGTGCGCCTTCAACCCCTGCGACCACAACCACCTCGCTCGCTGCGATTGGCACCTTTGTCGTCGCAACCCCATCGGGTGGTACCTCTGTTCCCGCCGCCACGTTCACCGGAAGCTTTGTTGAAACGGTATACATGAACGCACCTGGCAATCTACTGGCCGGCTGCTTTCCTCTTGCTGGTTGCCTCGACTATGTATTCACATTCAAAAACGCGAGTAATTCCGCCGACGCCATCCTGGGTGCAACAATGGCTAACTTCTTCGGTTATACGGTTGATGCTGAATTCATAGCCGGATCGGGAGTTGCACCTACCGATGTAAGCCTTGATGACTTTGGTACGGTGAACTACTATTTTCCTGCCAGTGCTCCCGTCAGGCCTGGCCATACCTCAGATGTGCTGGTGCTTTATACCAACGCAACCATTAACGACAGCGGATTCTTTGGTCTGGCAGATGGCTCAAATGCAACCGTGTTTGACTACGCTCCGGCCGCCATCCCTGCCGTCCCTGAGCCGAGCAGCCTCATGCTGCTGGGTACCGGTCTGCTGGCGACAGTGGGCGTGGCCCGCCGTAAACTGAAGGCCTAACCCGAACGTCCGCCGGCGCAAGGTTCCAAACGATGGCATCGCGTTTGGTGCAAGAGTTACGGCTATGGATGAGCCCCTCCAAAGGAGGGGCTCATCTTTGCTTAGAAGTACCAAGCAAAGCCTTCATATCGAAACTCCTAAACTAGCGGTATTGATTTGAGAAGATGCCCCTGCGCGTCGAGTAGGGCGGAACCCATCGACGCTCTACGGCCGCCTGTCCACGAGATGCTGACGTTTCGCTTTCCGCGCGAGGCGCGCGCAGGTCAGTTCAGCGAGATTGCCGTCAGGATCAAGGCTGCGCCCGCAAGGGAACTTGCAGCGCCGCAGGTCTCGATTGAAAGCTTCGTGCTGGTTCCGTGAATGAACCGGATGCAACATGCTTGAAGTGAAGCGTTACGCCATATAGCGATCCGAAACAACACAAAAGCCGCCCAATAGGCGGCTTTTGTTTGCTTCTTGCGAAACGAAGTTAGTTGTTGTCTTCGTTTTCGGATTTCTTCCAGTTAATGAGGTCGCCCAAGGTGGTGGTGGAGGAGGAACCGGAGCTGCTTTGACTCTTGCCGCCGCTTCCCTTGTTTCCCTTGTTGGTTTCCTTGTAGCTCTCAACCTCGGCGCGGCTGGCTTCTTCGCCAACGGCCTTGATCGACAGCCCAACCTTCTTCTCTTCCTGGTTCATCTTGACGATCTTGAACTCGTGCTCGTCGCCGACGTTCAAGGTCATCTGGTGGCCCTTGTCGTCCACCGCTTCGGAGACGTGGCACAGGCCCTCGACTCCCTCGGCGATCTCGACAAAAGCTCCGAACTGCGCCGTGCGCAGGACCTTGCCCTTGATGACGTCGCCAACGCGGTGCTGCGCGAAGAACGTGTCCCAAACGTCCGGCTGAAGCTGCTTGACGCCGAGCGAGAGGCGGCGGTTTTCGGGTTCGACTCCGAGCACGATCGCCTTGACCTTCTCACCCTTCTTCAGCACTTCGGAAGGATGCTTGATGCGCTTGGTCCACGACAGGTTCGATACGTGAACCAGGCCGTCGATGCCGTCTTCGATTTCAATAAATGCGCCGAAGTCGGTCAGGTTGCGAACGCGGCCTTCGATGATGGCGCCGGTCGGGTACTTGTCCTCAAGCTGCTCCCAGGGATTGTCCTGAAGCTGCTTCATGCCAAGCGAGATGCGGCGGTCGGTTGGGTTGACGCTCAGGATGATTGTGTCGACTTCATCGCCAGGCTTGACCATCTTCGAAGGGTGCTTCATCCGCTTCGACCAGGTCATTTCAGACACATGGACGAGGCCTTCGATCCCCTGTTCGAGCTCGACGAACGCGCCGTAGTCGGTAACCGACAACACGCGTCCGCGGACCTGCGCACCAATCGGGTAGCGCTCCGTCGCATCCAGCCACGGATCGGGCGTCAACTGCTTGAAGCCGAGGGAAACGCGCTGCTTTTCCTTGTCGAACTTCAGCACCTTCACCTGGATCTCGTCGCCGACGTTGACCAGATCGCGCGGGTGCGTCAGACGGCCCCACGACATGTCGGTGATATGCAGCAGGCCATCGAGGCCGCCCATGTCTACAAACGCACCATAATCCGTGAGATTTTTTACAACGCCGGTAAAGACCGAACCCTCTTCGAGCGAGGCGAGGGTGACTTCCTTCTTGGCGTTCTGGTCTTCTTCGAGCAGCTCCTTGCGGGAGATGACGACGTTGCCGCGCTTCTTGTTCAGCTTGATGACGCGGACTTCGATCTCCGTGCCGACGTAGCCGTCGAGGTTGCGCACCGGGCGCACCTCAACCTGCGAGCCGGGCAGGAATGCCTTGATGCCGATATCGACAGTCAGGCCGCCCTTGACGCGCGACAGCACCATGCCCTTGACGGGGGTCTTGTTGTTGGCAGCTTCTTCGAGCTTGTCCCAAACCTTGTGGCGCAGTGCCTTCTCGTACGAAACGAGATAGCCGCCCTCGTTCTCTTCGCGTTCGACAACTACCTCTACGGAGTCGCCGACTTTGAACTTCGGCGTTCCGGTGTGGTCCAGCACCTGGTCCAGAGGAATCAACCCCTCGGATTTCAGGCCAATGTCGACAACGACGTGCTTATCCGTAATTTTTACAACTGTGCCGGTGACGACGACTTCTTCAGCAGTGAGCGACTGCGCAGATTCCTTCTCTGCGGCCTGCTCACGGTCGAAGCTTTCGAGCGCCTTGGCAAAATCTTCAGCGTCATACTCAGGCTCGGCTTCTTCAGAAGCAGCGGAGATGGCTGGGATCGGATCGGCGGCGCCATGCTGCGCGGTCTCGCCGAAGGGAGACGCTGCAGGTGTGTCGTGCTGGCCTGCTTCCGGGGTGGGAACGGTTTCGGAAGCGGGGTTGGAGGAGTGGTCTGTCGACGCCGAAGTAGCTTCGGTCGTCGCGTCGGTAGCGTTGGGTTCGAGTGTCGTGTTCAGGGGTGTGCTCTCGGTTGAAAGGATGTGGTCGTTGTCGGCCATGAATTATGTAACTCCGGATCCAGTGGTTCACTCGCGTGCGACCATCGTTTTAAAGGTGGAGGCGACAAATGCCGCCGCCGGTTGAGGCGGGTACTCTAAGCGATGATGTGAACAGGAGTGTGGTGAAGCATGGTAAAGAAGCGGCTGCGACTGAATCCCGCGCACAGGGCTCAATACAAAGAATAACAGCCGAGGGGTACGCGGTCAACACAGCCAGAACGGGAGTTCACGGTTCTCGGTTGTCGGTTCTCGGTGCGGACTCTGAACTCAGGACTCTAAGGCTCCAGGCGGCTTCAACATAGCTCATATTGCCGACCCATCCGCAAGCACCAACCCCTTTACCAGCAGCCGCAACTGGAAACTGGCAACTCGAAACTGGAAACCGACAACCGACAACCCACAACCCACAACCGAGAACCCTGAACCGTCAGCTATAGTTCCAACTATGGACCGCCTCTTCACCCCCTGGCGTTACGCCTACATCACCACCAAGGACGAGTCGCCGCACAAAAAGGGCGTCCCTGAAGCCCTCGCCGCATGGCCTGGAGACTTCCACTGTGTTTTCTGCAATATGCTGGCCGCGGTCGATTACGCCATCAAATACGGCATGGATCGGCCCGAGGCCGAAGAAGCCATCGGCCTCCTGGAGCGCGGCAGGACCTGCTTCCTGGTGCTGAACGCCTTCCCCTACAGCACAGGCCACATGATGGCGGTGCCTTACAAGCACGAATCCAGTCTGGTGGCCTTGCCCCGCGAGACCGCGGCCGAGTTGATGACCATGATGCGTCGCGCCGAACGCGTCCTGCGCAGGGTATATCAGCCCGAAGGCCTCAACATGGGCCTCAACCTCGGCGAGTCGGCGGGTGCCGGAGTGGCCCATCATCTGCATGTGCATGTACTTCCGCGCTGGAGCGGCGACACCAACTTTATGACCGTAGTCGCCGAGACGCGGATACTCCCCGAGATGCTCTCAGATAGTTGGAAACGCCTTCGCCAGGCACTCGCGGAAGAAGTCCCGGAATAGGAAACGAACCGCCGTTCGGGCGACTCATCGAAGGCAACCCCTAAAGTGATTCGACCGTCCTATAGCTATCGTGCCTTTTGCCAATTTCGGCGGGCGCGTACCCCAAAGGACAGTGCTTATGAAACTCTCTTCCATCGAGCAACTGAAGAGCAACTTTTCTCCCCAGGGCCGTTTTGCGCCGTCGCGGGAGACTTCGCATCGCACGGGGCACGGCGGCACAGCGTGGGCCTCTTCTTCCACTTCCATCGGCGAAGTAAAACTCTATCAACCTCAGGACGGTGCCGTCGATCCGCGCAGCCGCGTCGCGGACATCGCTTCGCGTATGCGCAAAATGGCCGGCGAGCCGGAAGATGCCCGATTGACCGGAGGCACGCGCTCTCTGATGCGCCGCCTCAGCGGCCTCAACGTCGGCCTTAACGTCGGCATCGACACGGTGCGTCGCGCCAAGCCGGCTCTGTCCCAGGTTGTGGCCCAGAACATCCAACTCACCAACGCCAACGTCGCGTAGCCACATCCGTCCTGCACCTTCGCCCGCCCTTACCGGCGGGTTTTACTTTTACGGGCACGTCAATTCTTTTCAGGACGAGGCGGCTGGGAGCTGTCCTCTTCCGCTCGGTCTTTCGCCGCGCCGTCGATGGGCAGGCGGGTCGCCTCGAAGCTGGTGATTTTCCACGCCCCGCCGGGTGACCGCTGATACACGCGCGTATACCGGAAAGAGCCTTTGATCGGCCCATTTTCGTTGCTGCCCGCAACCTCTGCCCGTGAAGTGACGACGGCGACCACATGGTGGATCAACTTCACCTTGATGTCGGAAAGTTCGAGCCGCGTCAGCACCGCGACCCGGTCCCTGATGCGCGCCAGTTGCTGCGTCTTGGTCGTCACCACGCCGGATGCGCTGATGCCCACATAGTCGTCGGAAAGCAGGCGGTCCATGGCGGCGACGTCCCCGGCGAGCTGCGCCCGCCGCCACTGTTCTTCCAGCGCTTCCACGGTTTGGCGGGTCGCGGCTTTCTTCGTCGGGTGATGGGGGATCACTCCGGCAATGCTCACACCGCAAGCCACCGAGCACGTCGCGCCCAGCACGAACGCGGTCAGGGCCAGGCGGCAATTCGAGATGGAAGTGCGGACCATGCGCGTACCGGATGTTAGACGGATTCCGCAAAGCAGTCAAAGCGGCCTGCGTGGAGGTCTATCCAACGGTTGGACGTGCTTCGCGGTCCGCAGGTTTGTGGGAAATAAATGCTATGCAATCGCTTGCAGGTTTTCCATCGAGCGGTCGAGCATCTTTTGATACAGCCCGCCGATGGCAAACTTGGCAAAGTGCGCCGTGCCGCGATGGTGCTCGACGGCCGCCTCGTCGCGATACTGCTCATAAATCAGCACCGTCGTCGGCTCGGACTCCACCCAGTGCGGTATGTAGCTGACGCACCCCGGCTCCTGGCGCGTAAGCCGCGTCAATTCCCGCAGGTGCTGGGCGATTTCCTCGTGGTCCTCGGAATTGAACCGCATACGTACGGTGAAGCTAACCATAGTTATCCCAAAGCCTCTTCAAACTCCGGGAGATTGATGGTCTGCACCCGGTCAGGGCCCGTCGAAATCATGCCGATTTTAGCGCCGCTCTCGCGCTCCAGAAAACTCATATAGTCCTTCGCAAGCTGAGGCAGTTTATCGTACTCCGTGATGCCCTCGGTCGGGCACATCCAGCCCTTCAGCGTGGTGTAGACCGGCTCGATGGACTCGAAGCCGCGAATATCGGCGGGAATGACATCCGTCATCTTGCCGTCAACCTTATAAGCGGTGCAGACGGGGATTTCGGGACATTCGTCCATCACGTCCATCTTGGTCACCACCAGCCATTCGGTCCCATTGATGGCGTTCGAGTAGCGCAGCAACGGAATATCCAGCCAGCCGCAGCGGCGCGGACGTCCCGTTACCGCCCCGTACTCCTGCCCGCGCGCACGCAGCAGTTCGCCCGTATGGTCGGAGATTTCCGTCGGGAACGGGCCTTCGCCGACCCGCGTCACATAAGCCTTCGTAACCCCGATAACAGTGTCGATCTTCGTCGGCCCAACGCCGGTCCCGGTCACCGCTCCACCCGCCGTCGACGACGAACTCGTCACAAACGGATACGTCCCGTGGTCGATGTCCAGCAGCGCACCCTGCGCGCCTTCAAACATGATGTTCTGCCCGTCAGCGAGCGCCTTGTTGAGCAGGTATTCCGTGTCCGTCACGAACGGCGCAATCTGCTCGGCGGCGCGAGCGTACTCCTCGTACATCTGCTTCGGGTCCAGCGGAGCCGTCCCGAAAAGTGCCGCGGCAATCGTGTTCTTCTCGTGGCAGGCATTGTTAATGTGCGTGCGCAGCAGGGAAGAGTTCAACAGGTCGACAACCCGCAGGCCGTTGCGGTGGATCTTGTCCTCATACGCCGGCCCGATGCCGCGCCGAGTGGTCCCAATGGGGGTGCGCCCGGGCGCAGTCTCGGCAGCCAATTCGATCATCCGGTGATACGGCAGAATGACCTGCGCCCGGTTGGAAACATACAGCGGACCGTCCGGGCCACCCTTGATAGGCAGCCCGGCGTCGTTCAGCTTCTTGACTTCGCCGAGGAAGGCCATCGGGTCGAGTACGACGCCGTTGCCGATAACGCCCTTGCACCCGGGGCGCAACACGCCGCACGGGATAAGCTGCAGCACAAACTTCTTGCCGTTGATGATGACGGTATGGCCGGCATTGTGGCCTCCCGCATAGCGGGCCACGATGTCGAACTTCTCCGACAGAACATCGACGATCTTACCCTTACCCTCATCGCCCCACTGGGCACCGAGGATGACGGCGGACTTACGTTTTTGAGAATTCAAGGGTACTCCGAAAAAGGGCGGGAGTGCGCGCGCCATAAAAGCCCGCGCCCATGATTCATTTTATACTGCCCGGCTTCCCAGCATCGGCGTCGCTCGCCCGGAGGTCACGAAGAAGCCTTTTCGCTTCTTCCTTCTGAAGCCGTATTGGATCGTCTACCAACCCGGAGCACCCACGTTGATCCATCGCGTCTATCACTCAGCCCGCGACCTCCGCCGCCTCGACAAGCATTGAACGCGAATTGCCTTCCCGCCTCCCGAGACCCCCAAATGCTGTCACGCCCTCCAGCCTGTGCAAAACCCCCAAATCCAGCATAAACATTGGCAAAACTAATTTCTAAAACTTGGCGTGATTTATCTCTCAACTCGCTACAATTAAATCAGCACTCACAACTCAAAACTGAACGGAACCCATCAGACGCCAACCGCGCCCAGAACCTCTACGCTCAATCGCTCAAAGCTCTGCGCTCACCAGACCCCTCGCTCCTCAACCCCTCAACCCTCGCACCGGAACAGAAAGGTAGTGCATTCCCTCATCGCTCCTCCACAACCCGACCTGGCAACTGGAAACTGGCAACTCGTAGCTCGAAGCTCGAAGCTCGAAGCTGAAAATCGACCCACAATCGCAATCGTCGGCTAAGTCCTTATCTCGGTACATTTTGTAGCGAAGTGGTTTCGATTCAACGGCTTGCAGGGAGTCGCCGCCCCCAAGCCCAGCATTCTAAAGCCCTTACCACCGGGCAATAGAATCGCGGGGAGGGGGAGGGGGCCCTACACCACCGGCGAAAAATCCGTCAGCTTCAGAAACACCGATTCGTGCACCTTCACGAACGTTCCATCCTTCTCCGTCTCCGCCTTCAGCGCCACCCACTCCGGATCGGCCCCGAACTTCGCCCAGCTCTCCTTCGCGGCCTCGCGGCTCTTGTGGCGCAGCATGTACACCAGCGTCCGCCCCGCCAGCGGCTCTTCGGTCGGAACCCAGTACGCCACGCCGTGCATGCCGCACCGCGCAAAAATCGCCCGCTCTTTCGTCCGAAAGCGCGCGAGAATCGCCGCCTCTTTGCCCTCATTCAGGTGATAGGTCCGAAGCTCATACACGGTCTCCGCATCCTGCGTCTGCGCATCCATCGCCAGCGGCAGCATCGCCGCCGCGCCCATGCCCTTCAACACATTCCGTCGATCCATTCGCAGCCTCCAATTTCCCCCAACTTTACCACCAAAGCAGGCAACTCCATGACTTCTGATCTTGCCCCCGGAAAACGTCTCTCTTAGCGAGCTGTTGTAATCGTGAAGAGGAGACTGTGATGGAGAAGTTGATACGTCGTCGTTTTACGTTGGAGTACAAGCAGGAGGC
>Ga0207933_1000541_pt1 | contig 35994 bp, 27 predicted proteins | sample NGESurdeep092012_4_FD_184488 | JGI IMG/M metagenome (GOLD analysis project Ga0207933, IMG submission 184488) | Arctic peat soil microbial communities from Barrow, Alaska - NGEE Surface sample F53-3 deep-092012 (SPAdes) | ecosystem: Environmental > Terrestrial > Soil > Wetlands > Peat ... | reverse complement strand
GTTCCAGTAGATAATCTATTCCCTAGAATATCCGAAGAACACGAAACTCCTCCAATAGATGTTGGCCGATTAAGGTTATCACAAACTGAATCAGTGCGGTTTCCAGCGGCGTCGTAAGTCCAAGTTGGACTAGCGTTTGGAAGTCCGTCTCCATAATTTGCATTGGTAAGGTAGTCAAAATTTGGATCGTAACCGTAGTTTTCAGTCCAATTATTTGCCGCTGCCCAAGAGTTCATGGAAGAAGTTTTAAGCCCAAGAGAGGGATCATAAGCGCAGGAATTTTCATAAATCCCGGTGCTGGTAAAATTGCTCCCGTTCCAAGTATCGGCGTAATAGGTGAGATCGGTGGTTCTACCTCCGCCGTCGTAGCTGTAGATTGCTCTCACTCTTTCCTGAGCCGGGTGCGATCCATCGTAATAAGTCGCCCCAACTGCAGGGGTAAACCCGCTTGCAGGAGTCTGGGCAAAAGTAGATTGCAAAAGCCTGCCGGATGTGTCGTATTGGTAGTCGTACTCCTCAGCAGTTGGATTTCCGCTTAAGTCTAGCTTTGCCGCTCGTTGAAATACCTGCGACGTTTTAGGGAACGCTCCAACTGCGATGTAATCGTAATACCCCCAACTGGTCGAGCCGTTAGGAGTAGTGTAAGTAGCCTCAGTTCTTGAACCGGATGTATCATACTTGTAGGTATCGGTGTAGGTGCCGCCAGGATCAATTTCGGCAACGCTTTGCACCTGACCAATTCCCGGCCCAGATGGATAATAATTTAAGGACTGGGTAATGCCACTAAGTCCATCTGTAATAGAAGTTGGAATTCCATTAGTAATTCCAGAAGCGCCATAGACGTAAGTGACTAATGGCTGGTTGCCATTATCGGTGCGGGTAACACTTTGGATGAGTCCGTCTTCATCATAAGCAGTAACAAAGATGTGACCGGATGCGTCTTGCACCTTGTCCGCTTTTCCGTCTGAGGTGTAGCCTAAAGTTTTAGTGATCCGGTTAATCCCTCCAGAATCTTCAGTAACCTGAGAAGCCTCGCCCCAGCTTCCATCGGTGTTACTTCCGTAGTCGAAATATACACCAAAACTATTTTGTTGTCAAGTCCTTTTCAGACTTTTTTGAGAATTTCTTCAAATGAGTTATTACAGGACATTCTCAGGGCTCCAGTTTGATAGCAAGATGTGGATGTTGCATTGGGAGCGTGTGACTCTCCAATCGTCGGACCCTTGCAGAAACCACCCAGCCCGCTACGCGTCCACCCCTCAATGAGGGGAATTTAGCTTATCCGCATTTTAGCGGCCAGGGTGCGTGCGCTCTCCTGTCTGAGGCTCCCAATGCAACATCCACTAGAAGCCACGTATTCCTAAAAGGCTATTGGTCCCATTATCGGGACTTTCCTAAAAGGCTGGGATTCACACTATTTACCAGTTAAGGAGTCAGAGTTTCAAAGATTAACCAGAAGCTTGGACGCGGTTTTCAAGCTGAGAAACCGACTTGTTGCATTTATCAAACAAATAGCTAATTGAATTTTCTTTTGTGATGCGACCAGATCGTGAAGCGATCAGCCATGTGGCAGCAACAATTCCTGCACCGGTGAGGAGTCCGGCAAGAAGTCCAACAGAGTTATTCTTCTTTGAAATTTCAGTGGTTTCCATTATCAATATGAGGAACGAGCCCTTTTATGTATAATTCGGCAACTTTTCATCAAACAATTAGACCAGTTTTGGATCAGCTTGAGTTCCTGGAAGTAAACTTAAGCAACTCGTGCTTGATAATTTAACTAAGCGACTTTCCACAATTTTTTCTGGGCTCCGAAAAAAAGGGCGGCTCACTGAAGATGACGTAAATGAAATGCTTAGAGAAGTGCGGGTAGCACTTTTAGAAGCTGACGTAAATTTTGGAGTTACTAAGACTTTCATAGCCTCGGTTAAAGAAAAAGCAGTTGGCGAAGAAGTTTTTAATAGCCTTTCTGCCGATCAAACAATCATTCGAATTGTGCGGGACGAATTAATTGCAATGTTAGGAGGTGCAGATTCGATACCCTTCAACTTTGGGTCACAACCACCGGCGGTGATTCTTATGTTTGGATTGCAGGGATCGGGAAAAACAACGACTTCGGCAAAACTAGCCAAATGGCTTGCAGCGCAAGGCAAAAAGCCAATCATGGCCGCTTGTGATCGCCAGCGCCCGGCTGCAATCAAGCAACTTGAAGTGCTGGGCGAATCAATTGGGATTCCGGTCTTTACCGGCGAGGAAGGGCAGACCGCCGTGCAAGTAGCAAAAGCGGCATTGGCGCGATGCAAACACATGATGAATGATGTTCTCATTGTGGATACTGCGGGCAGGCTGTCTATTGATGAACCGCTCATGCAGGAACTAGACCTCATTTATAACGTGGTGAGCCCAACTGAAAGCTTTCTCGTTTTGGATTCAACTACTGGCCAGGAAGCGGTCAACATCGCCGAAACGTTCCATCAAAGGCTCAAGCTAACCGGGGCGATATTTACTAAGCTAGATGGGGATGCTCGGGGTGGTGCGGTTCTGTCGGTTCGGGCAGCGACTGGCGTCCCAGTTCGTTTCTCAGGGGTCGGAGAAGGAGTCGAAGCCCTTGAGCCATTTTACCCTTCACGAATTGCAGAGCGAATTTTAGGATTCGGCGACATTTTAGGAATTATTGAAAAAGCCGAGCAAGCGTTCGATGCCCGTGAGATGGAGGGTGTCGAATCGAAAATGCGCACCGGCAACCTCGATTTTGCAGACATGCTAAATCAATTTCGTACAATGCGCAAAATGGGACCATTGAAAAACGTGTTAAAAATGATTCCCGGAATTGGATCTCAAATTCCAGAAGAAGCTTTAGAACACATCAATGACAAAAGCGTGAACCGCATTGAAGCAATTATTTTAAGCATGACAACCAAAGAACGTTCAAATCCAGATATAATAAACGGATCACGTCGAAAACGATTAGCCGCTGGTTCAGGAACTTCAGTTGAAGAAGTTAATAATTTAATTAAACAGCTCTATGATATGCGACGAGGAATGAAACAACTTTCGAAAATGCAATCTCGCATGGGTCCACGATTAAAAAAACGTTGACTTTATCAAATAGAAAGGTAAATCGATTCCCAATGAAATTATCTATGAATGTAAAAGGAAAAATATTGAATGGTTAAAATTCGACTTCGAAGAATTGGAACCAAAGGACGTCCGTTTTACCGAGTCGTTGTTGCTAAAAGCACGGCCGGTAGAAATGGAGCCTTCAAAGAAAATTTAGGAACCTACGATCCAGTAGCTCAACCGACTATAGTCACCATTAACGAAGAGCGCGCGTTGTATTGGTTGAGACAAGGTGCCGAACCGAGTGAAACCACCGCCTATTTACTTAATTCGGTTGGAGTATTGCCCAAATTTTTCGATGAGCGACCCAAAGCCAAGCTAAAGTACAAATTTTTAGATAAGCGAACCGCAGCAATCTCGGTTAAGTCTCACGAGACCCATCATGAAATGGGAGCCGAGCCAGTCGCCAAATTAGAGCCAGCTGTGGAGGAAGTTCCTGCAACTGCTGAAGCACCAGTGGAAACCGAGGCAGCAGCCGAGTCAACCACCTCAGAGACGCCAGAATCAAGTTTGACCGAGCAGTCAGAATCGGTCGAGACCGGAGAACCGGATAAAACTAACGAACAATGAATTCATATAGCCCTTTTGTCGAAGAAGTCGTAAAGCAGATGGTTGACCATCCAGATGAGCTTGTAATCACTGAGGAATTCGAAGGTCACTCTCGCACTTTCTTGATAAGGTGCAACCAAGAAGACGTGGGAAAAGTCATTGGGAAGAGCGGCCGAGTGGTCTCAAATATTCGGTGTGTAGTGAGCGCGATTGCATCAAAATATCGAGAAAAAGCTTTCGTTAAAGTCGTCACTGAATAATTCTAATTTTATTCCGGTAGCTAAAATTGTTGGCTTTCACGGTCTGAAAGGTTGGCTCAAGCTTGATCTTTATACAGATTTTCTAGATCGTTTAGGACCAGGCGAGGTTGTGCTCTTGGATGAGCAACAAGCGAAAATAAGTGGCATTACTCACCACAAAAACCGTCCGCTGATTTTAATCGAAGGAACTAATTCAAGAACCGATGCTGAAGCTTTGCGGGGTCGAATGATTTTTGCTGAAAATAAACCGATCCCTCTTGAACAAAATGAGTTTAGAATCGGCGATTTGATTGGAATCGACGTGGAAACGGTAGATGGCAAAAAGCTCGGCAAAATCACTAATATCATTCAGGGATCGGTTCAAGATTTGTTGGTGGTGGACGAACTCATGATTCCAATGGTTCATGAATTTGTAAAAGACATTGACACTTACAAACGAAAGATCATTGTGAAACTCATTCCGGGAATGGAGCCGAACCAATGACCTTTTTGGATGAGGCTTTGGTTGAATTTAAGTCCGGGAAAGGAGGAAGCGGTGCCGTAAGTTTTCATCGAGAAAAATTCGTGCCGCTAGGAGGTCCAAATGGAGCTGATGGAGGTCGCGGTGGCGACTTGATTGTGGTTGCGGATCGGAATCAAAGAACTCTCTACGAGATGCAAAGACTCGGGCGTTATCACGCCGCCGATGGCACCCATGGAGTTGGAAACAAACGCGGAAAAAATGGAAAAGCACTTGAAATTAAGTTGCCGGTGGGAACGATTATAAGCAATTCTGTAACCGGCGATATTTTAGTTGATCTAAAATTCCACGGTCAAACTCTAGTTTTACTTCAAGGCGGAAAAGGTGGATCGGGGAATCAGCATTATGCGAATAGCGTCCGGCAAGCTCCTAATTTTGCTCAAAAAGGCGGTCCTGAAGAAGTTGTTTTGGCGCAATTAGAACTAAAACTTATTGCCGATGTCGGATTAATCGGCTTGCCAAATGCGGGTAAAAGCACCTTGATTTCTCGAATTTCATCAGCCAAACCAAAGATTGCCGATTATCCTTTTACAACGATTGTGCCTAATTTGGGAGTTGTTAAAATAAATGAAGATACTTTTGTGGTTGCTGACACTCCTGGCTTGATTGAAGGCGCGAGCAAAGGGATTGGGCTTGGACATCAATTCTTAAAGCATGTGGAGCGCAACCGAGTTCTGGTTCACATTGTAGACGCGATGCCTATAGATGGCTCAAATCCGCTAAGCAATTTCCATATCATTGAAAATGAACTTCGCTTATATTCTCAGGAACTCTGGGAAAGGCCGCGTCTCGTTGCAATCAATAAAATTGACATCGTGCCATCTGATCAATATAATGCTTTGCGGCAATCTTTTGAAAGTTTGGAACTTCCATTGTTTCCCATTTCAGCCGCTACCGGTCAAGGTATCGAACCGTTACTTCAGGCAATTTCACAAAAGCTTAAAGAAATGCCGGTCGACGAGGAAGATGTCGTTTTGACTCCAAAACCGGAAGCAAAAACCGAAGACGATTGGGAGATTGTTGTTGAAGACGACGGAAAATATCGTCTAATTGGAAAACGACTAGAACGACTGGTCGCGATGACCGATCTGCAAAATTCCGAAGCCGTTGGGAACTTGCACCAACGGCTTGAAAGAGTAGGCGTTATCAAAAAGCTTCGAGAACTTGGAACTGTGCAAGGCGATTCCGTGATGGTGGGCGATGCTGAATTTGATTTCGAGGATCCGAGATAAATGCGGGTTGGGGTGATGGGCGGCACGTTTGATCCGCCTCACAATGGTCATTTAGCTTTTGCTCATGCTGCGATATCGGAACTAAAATTGGATGAGGTAATTTTCGTGCCTGCGAATCGAAATCCATTAAAAGACCGAGGTTCAATCGCATCTGCAAAACATCGGCTTGCAATGGTTCAGGCAATGATTGACCCAGAGACGAATCTTTCGGCTTGTGATCTTGAAATTCAAAAAGGGGGCATGAGCTATGCGGTTGAGACCATGACCGAGCTTTCGATTGCTTACCCGGGGGAATATTGGTTTCTGGTTGGTTTTGATGCATTGAAAGACTTTAGTAATTGGAAACAGCCTCAACGATTGCTACGATTGTGCCGACTGGGGGTTGCACTTCGGCCACCCGCCACAAAAGAGAACTTACTCGTCAGAATCTCAAAGGAAATAATCGAAAGAATTGACCTAGTGCCAATGCCCGCCATGGACGTTTCGTCATCGTCCATTCGGAATAACCTCATAGGCGGACGCCCTGCTTCAAAAGATTTGCCTAAAACCGTTAACAATTACATTCATAGCCACAACCTCTACAACCCATGACCTCAAAAGAAACTGCTGAACTCATCATTGAAGCGGCTGAAGAAATAAAAGCCGAACGAATCGAAACGCTTGATGTTAAGGAAAAGACATCGATCGCCGAATATTTCATCATTTGCTCTGGAACAAGCGAGCGGCATGTTTCGGCAATTGCGGAAAAAGTTGCCGAAAAAATGGCAACGGCTAGACAAAAGCCACTGCGAGTAGAAGGCGAACGGAGCGGCTGGATACTCCAAGACTATGGCGACGTGATTTTTCATGTTATGCGCGAAGAACAGCGTCAATTCTTCGATTTAGAAAGCTTTTGGAATGCGATGCGCCCAAATTCTGAACTGAATTAGCTCGCCAGTTTTCAGGTTCGCGGCTATTAAATCCTGCTCGAGAATCGAAACTCAAGGTATGTAGCGTCCTTTGAATAAGTTATTATTGAAAAGGAGTGATGAATCACAAACAATGATTGAAGGAACTCCTTCGCCAAAAAGAATAGAGCTCGAAAAAGAGCTTAAGCGAATCAAAGCAAAGCGATCTGAAATTAAAGACAAAGACGTTCGCGACGCCCTTACGCTAAGGATTGAGGCGATTGAACAAGAACTAGGCACCTTAAACCAGGCTTTGCTTGAAGATGAAGGTTCTGTAGAGGCGATAATTCCTGAAGTTGCTACTCCAGAGCAGGAAGCATCGGCCGAAGTTTTGATTCGCCAAGCAAGGGTCGAGGCGATGCGCAAGAATTTTGATGGAGCTACTTCACTTTTGCGCCAGGCAGAAGCAATCGCTCCTGGTTCTGCATTGGTCCTTGAATTCCTGGGCGACAGTCTGGTCGAACAAAATCATCCGGGCGAGGCCCTTAAAAAATACGCACTCGCATTAAAATTGGCACCAAGTCATGTGGGCGTTGCGAAAAAACATGCCGACCTGGTTTTCAATGTCAAAGCTCGAGACGCTGGTCTGGCTCTAGCGGCCACCTATGCCAGAGAAGAGTACGCCACCGCTGGCTCGCGGGCAATGTGGTTTTCACTAATATGCCCCGGATTAGGTCAAGTCTTGGTCGGCGAAGCGGAAATCGGTTACACCGTCATCGTAATGTGGGTGATTTGCTTAGCTTGGATTATCCTTCTGAATGCGGAACTAAAAGGATTGTTGAAAGACATTGGATTTAATCCTGCGGGCATCATGAACCATGGCAAATGGGTATTTATCCCGGTAATAATTGGGGCCTGTCTTGTTATTTACTCGGTTCTAGCGTGCAAAATGGTTGGTGCTACTTCTCGATCGCGGGTTTCCAAGACTAAAATTACTCCGCCTGTGAATCTGCCTTTCGATTAATTTCGTCTAGGCTTGTACGGGTGGATTCCAGACTTTTGATAAGAGTCATTTGAGAAGCAGTTGTAGAAAGGTCACTTCTAGTGCGCTCCAAAACTGCGCGAAGCGAATCTACCGCTCTGCGCAGCCCTCCCGTCATTCCATCTGGAAAATCAAAGCCGATCAACTCATCATAAATCTCCTCGCATTGGTCGAGAATTGATTCGGCAACTATCAGATTCCCTTCTCGTGCCCTGTCCAGAATAAATCTTCTCGCCTCGCTTGCGGCTTCGGCTAAGCCGTGGAGATAAGTCATCACGCGAACGTTTAATTCATGTTTGGTTGGAATTAGAGTTCGATCTGCCAGCGACAAAAATACTTTAGCCTCCACCAATTCCTTTTGGGAATCATGAAGATATCCAGCATAAAAAAGCTCGGGATAATCTTCAATTGATTTCACTAAGTTTTGGTTGATCTGTTCTGCTTCACTCAATAATTTTTTGACCGCGATTGAATCTCCTCGATGAATGTTTCGAATCGCTTTTGATGAAACTTGGATGAGCTTTCTTGAGAGTAGCAGGGCCGCTTCCCTGCCCTCGTTAATTCGAGTGGCTTCTTCGTAAAGCTTTGCTATTTCAGATTGAAAATCGGATTTCACAGGTTCAAATCAGTCCTTTCCGCTTCATACTAAAAAAGCTGTGAGCTCCGATAATGATGTGGTCAAGTAATGTGATATCAAGCATGTCGCCTACTTGCTTTAGCTTTTCCGTTATCGCAAGGTCGTTTGGGCTTGGCTCAGGATCACCGCTGGGGTGATTGTGGGCCACCACGACGGATGCCGCGCCTTCTTTGACTGCTTCCCTAAAGACTTCCCTCGGACCAACCAAGCTGGCGGTAAGGGTTCCCTTGTGGATTTCGGCCACTTTTATCAGTTTCCCTTTAGCATCGGCAAGAATGGCAAGGAAATATTCTTGTCTTTCGCCCTTGTATTTTCGCATTAAATGCTCATAGATCGCATCGGGGTCATTCACTAATGGTCTTTCGCCCGCGTTTGATTCCCCGCACCTTCGTCCTAAGTGAAAAGCAGACAGGAAACGATATGCATCGAAGACTTCGAGCCCCAGATACTTATTCAGCGTGTAGAAGTCCAGGTTTCTGAGATCATAAATTGACAAGTAGGTTCCGAGCAACTTCTCGGACCCTGCGATGAAATCATCAACACTGTCAGCGTGACTTGCTGCGGCCACCGCCATCAAGCAAGCGGAATCAACTGCAAATCCGGAGGTCTTAACTTTATCTAAGACATTTTCGTGGGGCATTCTATCTTGATACCGTAAAATCTGAAGCAATAAATTTTATCCAATTCGCCGGGCTCAAATTGGACCCAAGAAATTGAACAAAATGTCGTCTAAGATTACTGATGACCAACCGCTACAGAACAGGCAAGCCGACAAGCTGACGTTTTGTAATAGCCGGTTCCTGAGGCTCAACCCATACTCCGTCTTGTTTAAGCAATGCTATTAACTCAGTTACTCCGAGTTCCTGGGGGATTCCATTTTTAACTATTTCGCGCTTTCGATAAAGGGTAATTTTTCCGCCGGCGGCTCCTACGTAGCCATAATCGGCATCCGCCATTTCTCCGGGACCATTTACGATGCACCCCATGACCGCGATATCAAGGCCAGTTAGATGCCTTGTGGCTTCACGTACCTCGTGCAATACTCGTGGCAGGTTGAACTTTGTTCTGCCGCAACTAGGGCAAGCGATATATTCAACTTTGGTTTTTCTGAGACCCAGGCTTTGCAAGATGTCATAGCAAACAGGTATCTCTTTAACCGGGTCTTCCGAGAGAGAGACTCTTATCGTATCTCCGACACCTTCCATTAAAAGTGTAGCAATACCTGCTGTGGATTTGATCCGGGCATAATCCCCGTCCCCGGCTTCGGTAACGCCAAGATGAAGTGGATATTTCATGCCGAGTTCGTCCATAACCGAAACCATCATGCGATTCGCGGTTACCATGACCTGAACGCGGCTCGCTTTAAGCGATATATTCAGATTTTGGTACCCATGTTTTTCGCAGATATTCATATATTCCAAAGCACTTTCAACCATTCCTCCAGGAGTGTCGCCAAAAGTAACAAGCATTCTTTCCGATAAAGATCCATGATTCACACCGATGCGCATTGCTCGATTATATTTTTTGCAAGCCTCAATAACCGGAATCAGACTGTCTTCGATCGCTAATCTTTCTTCTTGATGTTCTTCGGTCGAATATTCAATCCTATTTGTGTGCCGATGAAAAACAAAAAGGCCGGGATTTATTCGAACTTCATCGACGTGTTTTGCGGCTTCAACTGCGATATCGGTGCCTTGGTGGTGGACATCCGCAGTTAACGGAACGTATTGGTATTGCTCTGTGACCTTACGTCTGATTTCCTCGAGTGCTTGGGCTTCTCCAAGCGTTGGAGTAGTTACGCGCACGAGTTCGCAACCGGCTTGGTGCAGTTCAATTATCTGGTGAACGCAGGCATCAATGTTACGGGTTTCTTCCGTGATCATTGACTGCACCAGAACCGGATGACCTCCGCCAATTTTGACAGGACCCACCACACATATTGAGGTTTCCCGTCTCGGAAAAATACTTTGCATCGTGCTTTACTTATCTACGATGATTTATCGATAGCTAGAGTATCGGATGCCTTTGCCACCACCAAATATTTTAGAAATAATCCAAATTATGAAAGCGATGATCACAATACCTAGTAGCAATTTGAAGAAAGAAAATCCACCAGGATAATATGCGCCGTTGTAGTAAGACGGAGGGTACGAGTAAAAGCCCATGGAGAACGGGGTGTAGTAGTACCAGGGAGGGCTCAACCAGCCGTAACTGTACCCTGACCAGAATCCATATCCATAAGCCCGGTAAGGGCTTCCTCCAACAAATACTGTTCTCGTATAAGAAGGTGTCGACCCATAGTAGCTGGGACGACTAGAGGTTGAGTAAATCGGACCGCTGTGAGACATTGCGCCGGATCTTCCAAATGAGCTTGATGTAGAGGAATGGTTCGTGCCGCCAAACGGGCTGGACGATCTCGATCCACCGAAGGATCGATTTGACCCTCCGAAGCTTCCGCCTCCACCAAATGATCGACTTCCACCACCAAATCCGCCGCCAAACGAATGGCCCCCACCGCCAAATCCGCCTCCGAATGAGTGGCCTCCTCCGCCAAATCCACCTCCAAATGAATGACCTCCTCCGCCGAATGACCCGCCACCGCGGGGCATGAGATTCACAGTTCTGCCAGGATTAAATTGAAAATGGGCACCGTCATACGGACCGGCTACGCCGACGAAAAGTAAACCGAACGTTAGCCCAAGGATTGCTAAAAATTTTGAAATCTTCATTATAATTAAAGCAAGTTCAGAGTTGCGACCTCATCTGAGCCGAGCAGATGGTGCTTATACATCATCAGATACGCTTGAACGTCGTTCTTGAGGGCATCGATGTTCACCAGAAAATCCACCACTTGATTAGAGACATCAACTCCATCTAATTCGATTCGTGTAACTTCAAATTGGAAATTTGGAGTGTCGTTAAAGAGACAAATTTTGTGAAGCGGAAACTCGAGGTCAATTCGAGAAGGAAATATGCTGACTTGCTGGCCGTTTGAGCCCTGGGGCGACACGTATGCGGTCATGTTTCCGCCGTTACTAAGGCCGCCTCGAGTTGGATTTCCATTATCATCGCGTCCAGATTTAATCTCAATATAAAGCTGATCTGCCAGGTACTCGTCGGCATTGTTATAAAGGGTCGTGCTATCCCAGTCACCTCCGGTGCTAAAAATAAAATAATTCGCGTCCATTTCTCTCTCCGATTCTAACATCTTCCCCACCAAAAATGCAAACTAGCGTATTCTTTTATCTTAGGTCAAGGCTCGTTCAATGAAAACTTGAAGGCGAAATTTAGCTAGACTTAAGATTGAATCTGATGAAAACTGAAAATATTCGCAACGTAGCGATCGTGGGCCATGGCGGTGCTGGAAAGACGATGCTAGTGGAGCATTTGCTGTTCACGGCTCAAATGACAGATCGAATCGGCAGCGTGGAATTGGGAACCACTCAAAGTGATTTTGATTCACTTGAGGCAAAAAGAAAAATATCGCTTAGCGCGTCGATTAACCCATTGATGTGGCACGACCACAAGGTTAATTTGATCGATGTGCCTGGATTTCCAGATTTCATTGGAGATTTGCATGCAGTTGCGAGAGTCGTCGAATCGATGATCATAGTTACTGAGGCAAAAAGAGACTTGGACGTTGGCTTTGAATTAGCGTTTGAAATTGCCCAAGATCACGGGCTTGCGACATGTATATTTGTCAACAAACTGGAACGCGATAATGCCGATTACGAAGGATTAATCGAAACTTTGCACTCCAAATTCGGCAGGCGGGTTGTTAATACCCAAATTCCAATTGGACTTCAAACAACTTTCAGCGGTGTGCTTGATCTGCTGAATATGAAAGTTTACAAAGGTCGCGACAGAGGCACCGTAATTGAGGAAGTTCCGTCAATTTATTCTGGAGAAGCAACCGAACGGCGCGAAAAAATGATGGACGCCGCCGCTGAAGGGGATGACGATCTTGCATTGAAATACCTGGAGGGAGAATCCTTAACCGAAGAAGAAATCGAACATGGTCTTATGATTGGAGTTGAAACCGGTCGCGTTGTGCCAATTTTATTGGGATCAGCTTCTACTGGAATAGGAGTCGCGACTTTACTAGACAGGATTGTTGGAGAGCTTCCTTCCCCGGTGGAGTTTGCAAATCGACAGTCTTCCACAACTCTTGACGCCAGCGAAAAGCGACCAGATCCTTCCCCAAGTGCGCCTCTGCAAGCTTATTGTTTCAAGACCTCCGCAGACCCATTCGTCGGACGAATTAATTATGTAAGGGTGTTTTCCGGAATTCTAAAAGCAGATGACCACCTAACAAATGCAACCAACGGCAAAGTTGAACGCATTCATAATTTGTTTTCTCCTCATGGCAAGGGGCAGGAACCCATTACGGAAGTAATCGCGGGAGATATTTGCGCAATTGCAAAGCTTTCAGACACCAAGACAGGCGATACATTATGCCCCGCAAATCACATCGTCAGTTTGCCTGCGATCAAATTTCCAGAACCAATTTATCGAATTGCGATCAAGCCGGCAACAAAGCCCGATGAAGACAAACTTGGGGCTGCGCTGGCAAGAATTTTAGAAGAGGATCCAACCCTGAAATATGTGAGGGATTCAGCTTCGCATCAGGAAATACTGGAAGGAATGGGGGACGTTCATCTGGACTCGGTAATTGAAAAATTGAAAGTGAAGTTCGGCGTATCCGTAAAAACCGAGGATGCAAAGGTTCCCTACAGCGAAACCGTGCGAGCAGGAAGCAAAGCTCAAGGTCGCCATAAACGGCAATCGGGTGGAAAGGGTCAATTTGGAGATTGCTGGATTGAACTGGAGCCTCTGGAAAGAGGAGCCGGATTTGTCTTTGAAAGCAAGATCGTGGGCGGAGCCATTCCAAAAAACTTTATTCCTGCGATTGAAAAAGGTGTTCGCGAAGCGATGAACCATGGCTTCGTTGCTGGTTATCCAGCGGTCGACTTGAAAGTAACCGTTTATGATGGGAGCTATCATGAGGTTGATTCAAATGAGCAAGCCTTTAAGATGGCAGGAGCCATTGCTATACGCGAAGCAGTTCCAAAAGCGCATCCGACTTTGCTTGAGCCAATGCTTAATTTAGAAGTTTTCGTTCCTGACGACACCGTCGGTGACGTTGTTGGCGATCTAAATGGTCGGCGTGGAAGGCTCCAAGGAATGGATCCTCATTCCCCTGGTAAAACCCAAATTCGGGCAACGGTTCCTATGGCAACAATGGGACGGTACGCCCTTGATTTGAGATCAATCACCAAAGGGCGAGGACACTTTCGACAAACGTTTAGCCATTATGACGAAGTGCCCCATTTGGAAGCCCAAAGGTTAATTCAAGATTATGCTAGTTCAAGAGCCGCACATGAAGAAGAATGACCTAAGCCGCAACCCCTAACGAATTAGCAATCTTAGAAACTTCGTTAATAGCAAACTGCCGGATAGAATCATATTGCTCAAACGGAATCTCAAGTTGCGCGATCTGCGTTTCCGTGAGTTCTAACTTGCAATCCTTCGGACATTGGTTGATATAGCCGCACTCGTGAGCAAGCGTATCAGCTACAGAAGCAATCCAATTTGCGAGTCTATAAGCTTCTTCGGATTTTTCTGGCTCGTGGTGGTGATGAATAATCGACACCTGAATTGGGCTAAGAGTCCATTTATTAGCTAAAAACCATCCGGCATCAGTATGGGAAATTCCATTTGCGAGCATCTCGGCTTCTGCGAAAAGGATTTCTTGCTCTCTAGCTATTTCAATCACATTGTCCAATTCGCCCGGTGTGAATCTATCCAATACAAGTAGGCCGATGTCGTGAACCATGCCGGCGAAGTAAAGCTCTTCGCTGTAGCTCAAAGATCGAATTTTTCCGATCGCCCGTGAGATAATTGCAACCGCTAAACTGTGCTTCCAGAATTCGACACGATTAAATCGTAATGACACTTGTTTTGTGCCGATCATCTGTTGGTACGCAATTCCAATTGAAAGATTTTTGACCGTCGTAAGCCCTAACAATGAAATAGCTCGATTCAGCGTTTCGGCAGGCAAGGATCCGTAATACGAGGAACCGGCAACCCGGAGTATTTTTGCGGCGACTGCGGGGTCTTTTTCGATCACACTTTCGAGTTCTCTGGGCGACGCACCCGGCCCATCAATTAACTTGAGCACCTGGCTCACAACTTGGGGGAGAACAGGCAGGTTCTCGGTACGAGCCAACATGATTTCTAACTTCTGAAGATCCACGATTTAATTATTGGGAAACTACTTTCATATCTTCACAATAAATGTAGTTGAAACTAACAAGAACTCTTGAGCGTATGTAACTCATGTTATTGAGTGTATAGCCATACTATGAAACAGGATTACTATGTGATTTTAGGCGTCAACAAAAATTCTAAGCCTGCGGAAATAAAATCGGCGTATCGGAAGCTGGCTAGAAAGTACCATCCAGACGTTAATCCAAACAACAAAGCGGCTGAAGAAAAATTTAAAGAGGTTCAAAACGCTTACGAAGTCTTGAGCGATCCGGAAAAGAAAAAACTTTATGATACTTATGGCTCTCAATGGGAAAATGTGCAGCAAGGGGGCTCAGGTTTTGTGCATGGCTCGCCTGACCAAGGCAGTACAATTAATTTCGGCGAGGGATTTATGGGAACGATTTTTGATCAATTTGGCATGAATTTTGGCACCACCAGAGGAAGTTCCTTTCAGGATTTTATTGAGCATCAGCCGCAAAATGTTGAAAAAGAAATTGAACTTACTTTAGAAGAAGTTGATTCCGGTATTACTCGGACGCTTACCTATCAAACTTTGGATGCCCAGCGAACCACCCAAGGAATTGCTACTGTGCCCAATACGAAAAGGGTGGAATTTAAAGTCCCAAGCGGAATTGGAGAGGGGAAGAAAATGAGAATCGCCAATAAAGGAACAGTTGGCGCAAACGGCAAGGCGGGCGATTTAATCGTGACGGTTAGATGGGCGCATCACAAAGTCTTCAAGCTTGTAGATGGAAACTTGGAAACAGAAGTGTCGATCCCTTACACAACTGCTATCTTGGGCGGAGAAATTATGGTAACCACATTGCGCAAGAAAGTGACGATGACTATTCCAAGCGGAACGCAATCTGGTCAAATGTTTCGGCTTGGAGGGCAAGGAATTTCTCGTGTAGGCGGGGGTAGATCAGATCTCAAAGTTCATATAAAAATCACGGTTCCACACGTTTTGTCATCTCAAGAAAGGGAGTTAGTTGAAAAGCTGCGCAACTTGGAAACGGTGAAGGCATGAGGGACCAGCAGCAGCCGCTCTATATGATTGGCGTAGCTGCGAGCCTGTGCGGCATACATCCTCAAACGTTGAGGCAATACGAGCGTTTAGGTCTGGTAGCTCCAACCCGCGTTGGAGCAAAAAATCGCCTCTATAGTGAAAACGACATTCTGAGAGTCCGCCGAGTCCAAAGATTAACTCAAGGAATGGGAGTCAATCTAGCCGGAGTTGAGGTGATCCTGCGGCTTTTAGACCAAATGGAAGAAATGAAGCACGATTTAGAGGTTCAATTGAACGAATACATTGAAGAAGCCGAGCGGCGCATCGCAATTTACTCTCAAAACACCGCAGTCCCGTTAAGAAAGAACGAGACCTTACTTCCTGTTCCAAAAATTTACACCCGGACCAAGTTAGAGATTTAAACACAAACCTGCGCGCAAGGACCATGGCTCTTCGGAATTTTCCAAAAATAGAAGGGCTAAGGCAAAGACCTTAGCCCCATAATCTAAGCTACGAACCCTTGTTGCCGTCTTCTGCGGCAAAGTCGGTAAGCGACATAACTTGAAATTCATCCGGTAAGAATTCGCCTTGGTCTTCCGTCTCCACAAGCGCGGTAAGCGATTGCTCAGCCCACGTTGGACCGTGTTGCACATTGATCGCCACGTCTCGATATTTCTTAACGCCCGTGCCGCTTGGAATGAGCCGACCGATGATAACGTTTTCCTTCAGACCAACGAGTTGGTCTTTCTTTCCTCGCACGGCAGCGTCGGTGAGGACCCTTGTCGTCTTTTGGAATGAAGCGGCTGAAAGGAAAGAATCGGTATTTAGCGAGGCTTCTGTGATGCCAAGCAGAATCCAGGTCGCGGTGGCTTCCTTGGGATTGCGCTCCACATCTTCACCCGTAATCGGATCAATATATTTGATTTTAGTACCGGCTTGGATCAGAGCTTTAACCTGATCATTGGCTCTTACAAATGCAAACCGATCAACGATTTGCCCGGGTAAGAACGGCGTATCGCCTGGCTCTTTAATCTGACGTTTCCTAAGCATTTGGCGAATGATTACCTCGACGTGTTTGTCGTTGATATCTACTCCTTGGCTCTTGTATACGCTTTGTAAGTTCTCAATAAAATAATCATGAACCGCGTTCGCGCCAGCCAGCTCAAGCACCTCGTGAGGATCTCTTGGACCTTCAGTTAGCGGATCGCCGATAATTACCTTGCTTCCAACCGACACCGGCAATTTGCCAAGTGGCGGAAGTAACTGAGGATAATAGATGGCGACACTTTCGATACCATGTTTTGCCAGGTCTCTTACCACTGCAGTGGTAAGTTTCTGCCCGACATGCCGTTCGATTTCCGGTTCAAAATGACCATTTATTCCTACAGGCCAAGTTTGAACATCAGTGATATAGGCGTCTTTCAACGGATGAGTAAGCGGCACGGTTGCTTCGATCGTAATCCAGCGACCATAGCTTGATTCTTGGATCGACCGAACCGTTCCCGATACTGGGCAAATAATCGCTTTTCCACGAGGTTGCTTACGTGCTTCGAAGATTTCCTCAACACGAACAATTCCAGAAGACTTGCCGCTCCAAGCATAGAAGAAGGTCTTCCTAGACCGCTCCCACAGTTTGCGCGATTCATTATCCGCTCTTTCTTGAGCCTTGATTGCCGTCTTGTTTTGACGAAGAGCCTTCTTAGGCGTGATGTCGGCTTCTTCGTTAATGGTCAGAGGTACCTCCGCTTTCTTAGCGAAGAGACTTTTTATCGCGGCCTCTTGGCTTTCGATAAGTTTGGTTGGATCAAATGTCTTGACGTCAGTTTCAGTAGCCGACGAAAAGTCATCTGTAAATTGCCTGACAAAGCGACCGGTTTTGTACTGCTTGGTACGCGCAATCGTTGCCGATCCCGCGACTCCACCAGTGTGGAACGTTCTCATCGTGAGCTGAGTACCAGGCTCTCCAATGGATTGAGCCGCAATAATGCCTACAGAAAGCCCGATTTCTACCAGCTTAAATGTGGATAGATCGATTCCGTAGCACTTCGAGCATATTCCTTGACTAAGTTCACAAAGCAGCGGGCTCCTTACCAAAACACACAGAATGCCATGCTCGTTAACTTCAAAGCCCATATCTGTGAACCTTTTCTCGATTTTCGCTCGTTCAGTTTCGTCTTCGGTTTCCGCATGCTCGCCAACATATTGTTTTTCAAGATTGCTTAGTTTTTCAGCCGCTTCTCGTGAAATAATTTCGTTGAATTCAACGAGGGTCTCCTTGGTTTTCGGATCAACAATTGTCGTAAGCGAAACCCTGCCATAGATGCAATCGGCAAGCGATTCGATTGTCTCACCCTCATCCAAAGTTCGATGGGCTAAGGCACCGTCGGTTGTACCGCAGTCACGCTCGTTGATGATTACGTCCTGTGCTACATCGCAAAGTCTTCTCGTTAGATACCCGGCGTCGGCAGTTCTCAAGGCAGTATCGGCAAGCCCTTTTCTAGCACCGTGAGTAGTTACAAAATACTCCAGCATAGAAAGTCCTTTATGGAAAGAGCTTTTGACCGGCAATTCAAAAATAACTTCGTTGAATTGGTTAAACATCAAACCGCGCATTCCAGCAAGCTGGGCAAGCTGCTTGACGCTACCGCGAGCACCAGAGACGGTGATGATGTTCAATGGATTAAATTGCTCCAATCCATCGACGATTTCTTTTCCAATGTTGTCGTAAGTTGCAGTCCATAACTCAATGAGATCTTTAGTCATTTCGTTATAGTTCATCATGCCTCGTCGGAAATTGGCAGTAATTGCAGAAGAATCTTCATCTGCCTTCTTGATCATCTCTTCCCTTCTGGCTGGGGGGTCCATATCCGTGATTGCGACCGACAGTCCATATTTGGTCGCCCATTTAAAGCCCAAATCTTTCATGTCGTCAAGCAAGCGAATAGTTGCTCCAACACCAGCGCGGCGATGACAATGATTAATCATTTCAGCAAGATGCTTCTTGCTCATAGCAATACCAATGAATTCGTCGGCTAGCTTCAGCGGATATGGCAAGATGGCATTGAAAATTAGCTGACCCGGAGTTACAACCCGTGTTACAGTTTCAAATTCTTGTGGAAGGGCGATGAATTCTTCAACGTCATTTCCGTCTTCATCCACCGTTACTTTTTTGGTATATTCGACGCCAGTCACCGAATCTCGCGTGGCAACTTCCGAATCTGGTCGAAAGATTGGTCTCTTAAGGCGAACCTTAATGGGCTGATTTATCTTTATTTGATGAACTGGATCAGAAGTTTCTAAACAAAAGAGCACTTCGTCCACATTTGCGTAAACTTGCACCGGCGGAATATTGGCTGGATCGGCCAAATGAGCGGCTTCGGCTGCTTCAAAATCGGCTTTGAATTTATCGCCGACAAACGTGATCGCGTACGAGCCAAGAATAATATCCTGCACCGGCGCGCAAGTTGGTCTTCCATCAGCCGGGCTAAATAGATTCTGGGTCGAAAGCATAAGCACGCGGGCTTCGGCCTGGGCGTGGGTGCTGAGCGGCAAGTGGACTGCCATCTGATCGCCGTCGAAGTCTGCGTTGTACATATTGCAAACTAGCGGGTGAACTTGAATAGCTTTACCGTCGACCAATATCGGTTCAAATGCTTGAATTCCTAAACGGTGAAGTGTAGGAGCGCGATTCAACAAAACAGGATGCTCTCTGATGACTTCGCTGAGACCGTCCCAAACAGCGGGAGTCATTTTGTCAATCATCTTTTTCGCAGCTTTGATGTTGGGAGCTTCTTTTTTCTCCACCAGCGTTTTCATGACAAACGGTTTGAATAACTCAAGGGCCATTTCTTTTGGAAGGCCACATTGATGTAATTTAAGGTGAGGACCGACTACAATAACCGATCTTCCAGAATAGTCAACGCGTTTTCCAAGCAAGTTTTTGCGGAACCGACCTTCTTTTCCTTTGAGTAAATCGCTAAGAGATTTCAGCGGCCTCTGGTTAGAGCCTACAACCGGTCTAGCCCTTCGGCTGTTATCGATCAATGCATCTACGGCTTCCTGTAGAAGTCTCTTTTCGTGATTGATAATCGACTCGGGAGCATGGATTTCAATAATTTTCTTTAGCCGATTATTTCGGTTGATAATTCTGCGGTACAAGTCGTTAAGGTCTGAAGTTGCAAACCTACCACCTTCTAGTTGGACCATTGGACGCAGTTCCGGCGAAATCACGGGCACGATGTCCAAGATCATCCATTCAGGGCGAGATCGTGAAGAAACAAGTGCTTCTGTGACTTCCAGCCGCTTAATTGCTCGTGCACGTCGCTGAGTGGTAGTCGACACGATTTCGTGACGCAGACGTCTTGCAAGCTCTTCGAGATCCACTCTTGCAAGAAGTTCTTTGATCGCATCGGCACCGATATTTGCGCGGACCAAGCTGCGAAGATCAACTTTGATTCTTTCTCCGATGGAGTCAAGCAGCTTGCTTACGGCACGGTGTTTGTCCTCATCGATGAGCTGATTCTTCTCGAGCTTGTCTAGAATATCAACAGCAAGATCAAGGTCTTGCAAACGCACATCCATATCCCTATATTCAGCTTTGATTCGATCATTGACCGCTTTGGCGCGATCTCGGACAAATGATTCGTCAAAATAGTCATCTGGATTTTCAACCAATTCGGTTGCAAAATTACCAAGAGATTCCATCTCTAGTTCGAGGATTTGTCGCTGAAGGTTGCTCTTTTCCTTTTCAACTTCCTGACGAATCTGCGGAAGATATTCTGCAATTTTTTCTGATTCGATATCGATTACTATGAACGAGGCAAAATAAACTACTTTGTCAAGTAGCTTGGGCGAAATGTCAAGGATTAAAGACAAAGGAGATGGCACCCCTTTGAGGTACCAAATATGACAAACGGGGGCGGCTAGTTCGACGTGCCCCATTCGTTCGCGTCGCACTTTTGCGCGGGTAACCTCAACACCGCATCGCTCGCAAACCATTCCTTTGTATTTAACTTTCTTGTATCTACCGCATGAACATTCCCAGTCCCGTGTAGGACCAAAAATCTTCTCGCAAAAAAGACCATCTCGCTCCGGTCTGAAGGTTCTGTAATTAATGGTTTCGGGTTTTTTAACCTCACCATGAGACCAAGAAGCGATTTCTTCGGAACTGGCGATTCCGATTCTGATTTTATCGAACAAGCTAACGTCTGGCATATATTATTTTTTCCTCGCCTTGAAAGGCTGGGCGGCGCGCGATTGTATAGCGCAAGTGTTTAAAGCGTGCCGATCGCCAATGATCGGCATAAGATAAGTTTTTTGGATTACTTGAAAAATCCTACTGAGCGAGCAAGTCGCTGATCATCAGTCCCAGAATTCAATTCTTCTAGGTCCTTGAGCGGAAGCTCTTTATTATTTGCGTCTTCGATCGAAACTTTTAAGCAGAGAGATCGAAGTTCGTTGACTAAGATCTTAAAGGATTCGGGTATTCCAGGCTCGCTCATGCTCTCACCTTTTACGATACTTTCATAGGCTTTGACTCGCCCTAAAATATCATCAGACTTGATTGTGAGCAATTCCTGCAAAGTATAGGCAGCACCGTACGCTTCCAACGCCCAAACTTCCATTTCTCCGAATCTTTGGCCTCCAAATTGAGCTTTACCACCGAGCGGCTGCTGAGTTACTAGGGAATATGGTCCGGTAGAGCGAGCATGAATTTTTTCATCAGCAAGATGTTCAAGCTTGAGCATGTAAATCGTGCCAACTGTGATCTGGTTTGGCAATCGGTCCCCGGTCAATCCATCTCTAACTGTGCTCTTGCAACTTCTCGGATTGATTCCAGCTCGATCAAAAACATTAACCCTAATATTTTCGATGATTTCGCTGTAAAGGCTATCGTCGGCTTTCTCTGGTTCACCTTCAAAGTCGTCCTGCTGAGTCAAGCTAGGACTTGATTCGTCTTCATCAGATTCCTCAAGAATCTGCTCAACAGGCTTTGCCGGAGTCGCGGCAACGATTCTGCTTAGTCTTTCGATGCCATTAAGATTCATCTCTCTTAGCCGAGCTTCGACTTTTCCAAACATTTGATCTAGGGAGTCTTCTTTACCGAGTTCAACTCCAAGTTTCAACTCATGGTTAACGTAAGCTTCCAGCACTTGCTGCCTCATATGGAGCGCAAGCCTATCCATTTCGCCTAATATCTCGCCTTCGGTTGCACCCTCGAACGCCGGGCATTTATATTCAATTCCAAGATGTTCGCCCACATACCCGAGGTGGGTTTCCAGAATTTGGCCGATATTCATACGGCTCGGAACTCCTAATGGATTGAGCACGATATCAACCGGAGTTCCATCATTCAAAAATGGCATGTCCTCGACTGCGAGCACTTTTGAGATAACGCCCTTGTTTCCGTGTCGACCCGCCATTTTGTCTCCAACCATTAGCTTTCGCTTGGTTGCAGTGAACACCTGAACGGACATGTTAACGCCTGGTGGTAACTCATCTGGTTCAATTTGAACAAGTGGTTCTTCAGTCCGATCACACACGAGTCTTTCTCGTTTTTTCGATTCCTTGTACATGTAGCCACTGGGCTGGCTTCTGTAATTAAATCGACTGAACACTTTTACATCGACTACGGCACCTTTCTCGCCATGCGGAAGCTTAAGCGAAACATCTCTGGTTTCTTCGGCTTTTTTACCAAAGATTGCAATAATCAATCTTTCCTCAGCGGACAAATCCACTTGGCCTTTTGGAGCCACTTTCCCGACCAAAATATCGCCCGGACGCACTTCTGCCCCAATTCGAATTATTCCGTTCTCGTCAAGATCTTTAAGCGCATCTTCACTTATATTGGGTAAGTCTCTGGTGATTTCCTCGGGACCGAGTTTCGTTTCAAGGGCTTCTGTTTCGTGCCGCTCAATATGGATGGAAGTGAATACATCATCCATAACCATTCTCTCAGAGATCAGTATGGCGTCTTCATAGTTGTAGCCGTTCCAGGGCATAAACGCGACGAGGACATTTTTCCCAAGGGCCAGTTCTCCGCCGTCGCAGCATGCACCATCGGCGAGCGGTTCGCCTTTAAGAATTTTTTGGCCAGGAAACACAACTGGGCGATGGGTGAAGCACGTCGACTTGTTACTTTGGACTAAATGCATCAATTCGTACTCGTCGATTGATTCATCATCGACCAGAACCTTGATTTTTAATGAAGTGACTGATTGCACTGTTCCCGCGTGTTTTGCGATGACTGCAGCACCCGAATCAACCGCAGCAATCCGCTCGTAGCCGGTACCGACCAAGGGTTTAGAGGAGCGCAATAACGGTACAGCTTGTCGTTGCATATTCGCGCCCATAAGGGCACGGTTGGCATCGTCGTTTTCTAGGAATGGAATCAAAGCGGTGGCAACAGAGATGATCTGAACAGGCGAAACATCCATCAGGTCAATCCGAGACCGCACCACGGTGGGATAGCTGGCTCCTCCAAAAACACCGCCAGCGCAGCGCACTTGCTGTCTTTCGGCGATGATAATTCCATTTAAATCTGTCTCTACGTCCGCGGGGGCAACCATTTGCCCGGTTTCCTCTTGAGCCGTCATGTAGATTATTTCTTCCGAGACTTTGCCATCCAAGACCCTGCGATATGGCGTCATGATGAATCCAAATTCATCAACTCTTGCGTGAGTTGTGAGCTGCGAGATCAATCCGATGTTTGGACCTTCTGGTGTTTCAATCGGACAAATTCTTCCGTAGTGGGATCGGTGGACGTCGCGAACTTCAAGTTTCGCGCTATTGCGCTGAAGACCGCCGGGTCCGAGCGAAGATAACCTACGTTTATTTGTGATCTCGCTCAATGGATTGGTTTGATCCATGAACGTCGAAAGTTGATTAGATGAGAAGAAGCTTTTTATCGAAGCACTAATCGGTTTAACTGAAAGAATAATGCTTGGAAGCAAGTTTTCTTGATCCTGGGAAGTCATCCTCTCTTTGGCGACTTTTTCCATTCGAACAAATCCAGTTCGAAGCTGACTTTGAAGTAGCTCTCCAACCGATTTCACCCGCTTGTTTTTAAGGTCATCAATATCATCACGTTCGAGTTCCCTTTCCACGTACGGTACCATCGCTTGCATAACGCACGCTAGATCTTCTGCGGTGAGGTTTCGAGTTGTTATGGGAATATCAATGCGCAGCTTCTGGTTTAAGAATCGTCTGCCAACTTTTCCAAGATCGTATCGTTTAATTTCAAAGAATTGACCCCAAACTAGATGCCGAGCGGCATCTTCGCTCATGGTATCGCCAGGACGCATCCGCTTGTAAATGTCCATCAAAGCTTCTTTGCTATTAGTGGTAGGATCTTGCTCTAATGTTGCTTCAACGAACTTGAGAATTTCGATAACTTTTAGATCGTTCAGACCCATTGATTCGATTTTCTTGGCAGTTTCTTTCTCAATTTTCTCGCCGGATCGAATGATTACTTCATCGCCATCAAGAATATCGCTCGTAGTTCTTCGACCCACGAGTGCCTCGACGGTGGGTTCTTCCAAGGTGACTTCGCTACTGAAGTGACGAATGATGTCCTCGTTTGTGCTAAACGGAGTCTCCGCAATCACTTCAATGGCTGAAGCTCGATCACCGAGGCCGTCCAAAAGACCCTGACTAATGAGTTGTCCAGCTTCGACCAAAACTTCGCCGGTTTCGGGATCGGCAATTGCTTGCACGCTTTTCTTATTAAGGGCTTTCGATAGCGGTAATTTAACTTTCGCCCTTCCATTCTCGAAAGCAGAAATAGCTTTGATAAGTTGGGTGAGCGGAAATCGTTTACTTTGGGATATTGAAGTTCGAATTACATTGTTTGCATCGGCTTCGATATCAATCCAAGGACCATCGGTTGGAATAATTCGGGCGGAGATAACAACCTGCATCGAACTGTCCACGTCTTCTTCGAAATAAAGACCAGGTGAGCGACTGAGTTGGCTTACAATGACCCGTTCCCTTCCATTGATAATGAAGGTCCCTTTATCGGTCATCAGAGGTAGGTCGCCCAAGTACACCTCGGACTCAATGACCTCGCGGACATTTCCTCCAAAGCGCACAATTGCCTTGATCGGGGCCTCAAAGGTCATGTCGCGGTCACGACAGTCTTGAAGTGAATACTTAGGCTCGCCTAGAGTAAAACTTACAAGTTCTATATAGTTAGATTGTGTAAAATCCCAAATAGGGGAAAAAGTTTTGAAAAGTTCTGGTAATCCCTCTTCGAGAAACCATTTGTATGAGTTTAATTGTAGTTCGATTAAGTTCGGTACCTCGAGGAATCTTCCAATTCGCTTCGAGGAAGGCTGAATAATTCGCATCCAGTGTTCTCCAGGCGTGTTACGGGAACTATTACTGTACCTTGTTATTTCTGGAATTGCAAGGGGTGGGCGGGGTTTTTAAAAATTTTCTTTAAAATCCATGCTTTAGCCCTCTAATAAGTCCACTTATTGACTCAATTTAATCGGGACATATTTGATTTTTATCTGCTTCTAAGATTAATTCGGAAACGTCTAGGTTTTTTTCATAGATTACTCTTCCGACGATGAGACCTTCGATTTGAGGCAGATTGAGTGCCTTTATTGAACGAAGATGGTCAATTGATCCGATTCCACCACTTGCAATTGTTTTCATCTGAGTGGTCTGCGCTGCTCTCTTCAAAAGTTCAATATTGGGCCCGGTTTGCATGCCATCGGTTTCGATATCTGTGAACACAAATCGGGTGCATTTGGAGTCTTCTAGTTCTTTTAAATAATCGATGAAATGCAGGCCCAATGTATTTTCCCATCCGTGAATGGCAACGTGCTCGTTTCGAACATCGACTCCGGCTACAGCACCGTCAAGGGCAAAGAAATCTCTCCGAAAACTTTCATCTTGGACTAATGTTGAACCGGAAACAACCCGAGCCACTCCTCGCTCGAGGAATTCTTCTGCTCGCTTTGCACTTCTGATCCCTCCTCCAACTTGCAAGTTCATTCCAGTTTGAACCAGTTCTTCTATGATGGATCGATTAATTTGATTACCGGTTCTCGCACCATCCAAATCGATTACGTGTAGCCATTTTGCGCCTCGTTCTTGGAATTGCTTGGCAATCGAGATGGGATCACTTGAGTATTCGGTTGATAGTTCAAAGTTTCCTTGGGCTAGGCGCACGCATTTTCCGCCGAGCAAGTCAATTGCAGGAAGAATAGTCATTATTTAACTGCTCATTTCCGCGAATTGCTTTAGAAATCGCAGCCCGACTTCTCCGCTTTTTTCAGGATGGAACTGGCAACCTAAAATCGATTTCCTTGCTACAATGGCTGGAAACTCTATTCCATGTTTTGAAGTTGCCAAAACGTCTTCTGGATCGGAGCATTCTGTGTAAAGCGAGTGGTCAAAATAGACCTGTTCCCCGCTCCGATGATTTGCCCCAACCTTAAATACAAGTTGATTCCAGCCGATATGAGGAATTTTTATTGAATCCATTTTAGGCAAATACCGAACCTTCCCTGGCAAAATTTCAAGCCCGACGTGTTCACCATACTCTTCGCTTGAATCAAACAAGAGCTGCTGTCCCAAACAAATTCCAAAGATCGGCAGACCTTCTTTTGACGCGGATTGGATATCTTTCTTAATTCCCGATAACCTTTCCATGGCCTTTGCGAAAGCCCCCACACCCGGGATTATCAACTTTGCTGCCCCGACAAGATCGGTTTGAATTTTAGTTTTGTAGCCCAAAAAACGCATCGCATTTTCAACCGAGCGGAGGTTTCCCATTCCGTAATCAAGGATCACGATCACAGATTGAAGATTAGAATTTCCCCTTCGTGGAAGGGACCCCTTTTCTTTCGTCGGTTCTGGTCGCGTCTTTCAGAGCCATGCCAACGCCCTTAAAAATTGCTTCGCAAATGTGGTGGTCATTTTTTCCAGCTATTTTACGAATATGAAGTCCCATTTTTGCGTGAACTGCAAAGGAATGGAAGAATTCGTGAATCGCTTCAGTTGATAACTCACCGATTTTGTGCCGATGGAAATCTACATCCCAGGCTAAAATTCCTCGCCCGCCCATGTCTATCGCAATTAAAACGAGAGCTTCATCCATGACGGTGTGGTTGCTGGCGAACCTGGTGATCGAACGGTCGGCATCAACTGCTTGCACAAACACTTGGCCCAAAACGATTCCCACATCCTCAACTAAATGATGATCATCCACGTGTAAATCTCCGTCCGCCTTTATTCCCAGATTAAATTGACCGTGGAATGCAAGTTGCTCAAGCATATGGTCAAAAAATCCGATTCCGGTTGAGATGTCTCTGCGCGACCCTTCGTCAAGATCAAGGACCACTTGTATCTTAGTTTCTTCCGTTTCGCGATAAATTTCCGCGTACCTCACTCCGGCGGTTGTTTTACTCATTTGATGCTAGTTTACTAGCAATCTAGTTCAAGCGGAATATTTTCATTATGGGTTCAAGGCAAAATTAAAGGGTCTTCCCACAAATCAAGAAGACCCTGCTCAACAGGAGGCGACCATCCAGCGCACTGCTAATTAAACTCACCCCAAGTTGCAACTTCGCAACGATGCTTTTATTTCGCAGCAGCCTTACCGGCGAGCTATAAATACGAAGAGCACGTGGACTTTTGCTTAACAACCTCGTTAAGATTAATCCTTATCACTTTGTGACATTAGACAAATATGCCCAACGTCTCTCGCTACGTTTACGGGGTTAGCTGTCGGGTTCGGGCCAAGAGCTACCCTAGTGATCTCCGTGAAGATCTCATTCACCCCTAACGAACGGGTCCCCCGTTTTTTCTGTTACCAAAAAATTCAACGGTCGGCTTTATAGCCTGTCTTATTATACACCGTAAAATTACAGAAAGTTCTTAAAATCGCAAGTTTTTTTGAATCGGTAGACTTATTGGCAAATGTCGATACTTGTGGATAAGCACACCAAAGTAATTGTGTGCGGAATGACTGGGCGAGAGGGGGGCTATCACGCTCAACAAATGATCGAATACGGCACGAAGGTAGTCGCCGGAGTGACCCCTGGAAAAGGCGGATTAAAAATAGGAGACACGCCAATTTTTGATTCAGTTGCAGAAGCAGTGAAAGAAACCGATGCAAATTCGGCAATCATTTTTGTACCCGCGCCCTTTGCAGCTGATTCCGTGCTGGAATGCGAAGCTTCTGGACTCGCTTTTGTGACCCTGATTACTGAAGGCATCCCCGTGCAAGATATGGTGCGAGTTGTAAATCGGCTCGAGGCGGACGGCAAAACTCAATTACTTGGCGGAAATTGTGCTGGAATCATCACACCCGACGAATGCAAAATGGGAATCATGCCCGGTCATATCTTTCGAACCGGCAATGTCGGCTTAGTGAGCAGGTCTGGAACGCTTACTTACGAAATTGTCTTTGAAATGACCAACGCTGGCATTGGTCAAACCACGTGTGTTGGGATTGGCGGCGATCCAATTGTTGGCACGAGATTTCTTGATGTGATGGAACTGTTTGAGGCCGACCCCAAAACCGAGGCAATTGTAATGGTCGGCGAAATCGGCGGATCGGACGAAGAAACCGCAGCCGAATATATCAAAACCATGTCAAAGCCAGTGGTTGCATTTATATCTGGTAGGACCGCGCCGCCAGGAAAGCGAATGGGTCATGCCGGAGCCATAATTTCTGGAAATACGGGAACACCTCAGTCAAAAGTGGACGCTTTGCTTAAAGCAAATGCTTTGATTGCTGATCGCACAAGCGATGTGCCCCGCCTTCTCCGACAGGCTATGAAGTAGGTTCACCTCTGCGAACTTGAGTGCCTGCGCTTATTCGTAGAATTAATTAGTGATTTCAAAATACTTTGATAATGCGGCAACCACGCCGCTGGATCGAAGAGTTCTCCGCGAGATGATGCCTTATCTGGGGTCAGATTTTGGCAATGCCCATTCACAACATGAATGGGGGAGAGCCGCGGCGCGAGCAGTTGAACATGCCAGAGAACGTATTGCCCTTGCAATTGGATGCGAAGATGCAAGCCAAATCATTTTCACTTCCGGTGCAACCGAATCAAACAATTGGGTTTTGAGCCAATTCAGACCTGGAGCGATTAGTCCGTTTGAACATGATTCGGTAAGAGAACCAGCTGCTGCTGAGGGCTATCAAATTTTGAGCTTTAGCGACGGCAACTTCGAATCGCCCGCAGAGGAATGTGAACTTGTTTCCATAATTGGCGCGAGCAATGAAACCGGCATCCGCTACTCGGCTCAATCTCTGGCGCGCAAAGGCTTGAAAGTCCATTCAGATATCACTCAAATAGCGACCAAATATAGCTTTGACCTCGGTGAAATTGATTTTGCTTCTTTTTCTGCGCATAAGTTTTATGGACCAAAGGGGGTCGGCTGCATATATATGCAGCAACCATCCCTGAGTTCCTTTCACTTAGGGGGTCATCAGGAGTGCGGTCTGCGGGCCGGAACCTTAAATGTGCCTGGGATAGTAGGAACTGGTCTAGCCGCTCAAATTGCTTATGAAGAGCGGGACCAATTTAACAAGAAAATATGTGGGCTACGCTCACAATTTATTGAATCAATATCAATGGCACGGGATGTGCAAATAAACGAATCCACGAATCAACTTCCTAATATTATTAGTTTGAGCGTTGCTGGAATCGAAGGTGAATCTCTAGTTTTCGAAGCAGATAGGCGGGGGTTTGCCATTAGCAGTGGGGCCGCTTGTTCCAGCGGATCAACCGAGCCTAGCCCTGTTTTGAAGGCGATGGGACTATCGGAGGAATTGAATCGCGGATCAGTGCGTATAAGTATGGGAAGAACAAATACTGCTAAAGCAGTTAAAGACCTAGCACAGACGCTAAAGGCATCAATCGAACAATTAAGAAATTTAAGAAGTTAATTTTGAATCTATATTTGCAACATGTTAGGCTCTCTGATACGTCTGTATTTTTGCTACAAAAAAGTCAGAGCAAACCTTGGCAAAACCAAGCGATTTTTAAGCGATAGAATTCAAAATTTGACAACATTTCACATTTGTGTTAACGTAATAAGGTTGCCCGGGTAAAGCCGGAGTAAACGAAAGAAAAAACTAATAAGTAGTGGCAACAACGGTGATGCTTAAAAGAAGGATTTAAAACAAGGAAAAAATAAGAAAATATGCCCACCGAAAACGGATTAATTCACACTCCTAGACGAGGTCGCGCCATCACTGTGCGCACTCCCGGTCGTAACCCATACATTGAGAGTTCGGCTGCGGTCGCGCTCGACGACCATGCGGTTGACCCGAGCGACGATGATCTGCTGGAGTTGGATGCGGCTGAAGAAGAAGAAGAAACGACTGAAAACCGTCCTGCAGTTCCCGACGATTCAGAAGAACTTGAAATGTGGATGCGGCAAACTCGCCGCGCACAGTTACTGACTCCCGAGCAGGAAGTTGACCTTGCTAGAAGGGTTCAGAATGGCGATATGCATGCTAAAGATGTGCTGATCGAATCAAACCTTAGACTAGTGGTTTCAATTGCCAAGAAATACAACGCTAGAGGCATCCCGCTTGCCGATTTGATCCAGGAAGGAAATCTCGGATTGATTCGGGCTGTTGAGAAGTTTGATTGGCGCAAGGGTTTTAGATTTAGCACTTACGCCACTTGGTGGATCCGAAGAGCTATTGCCAGAGCGATCATTAATCAGGGTCGTACCATTCGGATTCCAGTTTATGTTGCTGAGCTGATTAACAAGGTTGTCAAAACTGCTTCTCGATTGCAGCAAGAACTGCAACGCGAAGCCACTGACGAAGAAATTGCAGAAGAAGTTGGACTAAACGTTGAAAGAGTGCGTGAGATGATGCGGGTCGCAGTTGAACCAATCTCGCTTGAAACTCCGGTCGGCGAGAAAGACAATAGTTCAGTGGGTGATTTCGTGCCCAGTACTACCACTCCTACTCCAATTGATGTGACTTCTACGATGATTCGGCGAGAAGAAATCGACGGCATTTTGGGTCGCTTGACTTCGCGAGAACGAGACGTGGTACGGCTCCGATTTGGGCTTGACGACGGTCGGTCTCGCACTCTCGAAGAAGTCGGAAGCGAGTTGAATGTGACCAGAGAAAGGGTTCGTCAAATTGAGCTTCGTTCGATGAAAAAGCTACGACACATAGGTCAGGAACTAAGCGCCTCTGGCTTTAACATTACGCCTCCTCCGAACTAATCCACGAACGAGTTAAATGCAAGCGTACCCGCGCTGAATCAAATATCCAATCAGATATTATTCGCAAAGCGAAGACGGGGTGTTTTAACTAGAACATGGATGACCTGAATTTTCCGGTACAGAGTTCAGTGCTTCAAAAGCATTCTGACATTAATTCGCGGTGCCCTCGATTGCGCCCTACTTGAGACTTTTTCTAGAATAGTTATACAATTATTAAAAACCTGTTACAATGTCAGACGGGAACCGCATCAAAATTTTTTATAGGTAATAATTCCTAGTTTCATATTCGTCGCCGTTGATAGTCATGAAAACATATAACATATTTAATAATTTAGGGAACCCTGAACCCGGAACCCGGAACCCGGAACCTAACTACCTAAGCGGTTCAACTCCTGAGCTATTTTCAGCTCGATTCATGGCGAACAGTAAGGCAATTCGCGTAGTTGCTATTTCCTCATCTTTTCTTTTAGCGTTGTCGGCATCGGCTCAAGGGATATCGGTGGGCATCAATGACTTAGCTTCAGTTATCGGCTCGTTAAAGGTTTCTCATAAAACTAAAAATCACCAGCAGGCTCAAACCCCAGCCTTCACTACGCGTCCCACTTCGATTTATTTAGGTCCTCGACCAGGAAAATCAAGAACCAGAGGCGTCTGGGGAAAGACCGCGCTTCAGGAATTAGGTTATGACGGCCTTTATGCCTCGTTATTAATGCAGGGCGGTCCGGTGACTCATACATTAGCAGTCGCTCCTCAGCCTGGCACAACCTTTCATTGGGAAGGTTCTTACGACCTCCTATCAACAAGCGGCGGCGGGCATCATGCTTGGGGCGGCGGTCCCGGCGGTAGCGGCGGCGGTTCAGGCGGCGGCCCTGGTTCTGGAACAGGTCCTGGCGGAGGCGGCTCCGGTTCTGGTGGATCAGGCGGTGGTCCTGGCTCTGGAGGTGGCGGAGGTGGTCACAGCGGCGGGGGCGGTGCAAACTCTGGTAACGGCGGAATCGGAAATGGCTTAGGTTCTGGCGGTTCTGGCGGAGGAGCTTCGGGTTCAGGTGCTGGCGGTTCTTTGAATACCGGAAACGGGAATAAACTTACTTCGCTAAGATTGTTCTCATGGCGATCCCGAGGGGGCATGAATGTGAATTTCACCCTTTACAAGAACAGTGAAACCACTTATAACCAGGAGCTTGGCTATGGATGGACCTGGACATTTGACGATTACCTCAACGTTTCTGGAGGCACTGCCACAGTTCACTACGGTGATGGTCTAGCTGTTCCTTTTACCGGAAGCGGGCCAACTTTTACCCCTCCAACAGGAGTTCATGATACGCTCATTCAAAATTCTGACTCAACTTTCACTCTGACTAAGCCAGATGGAATTCAATATCAATATAACCCCCTGGGCTATTGCACAAGCATCAATGATAGCAACGGAAATGCGATCACGTTCACATTGAATACAGGCTTTTTTATTACTAAGGTAACCGATCCAACCGGAAGAAGTTACAGCTTTACGCTTAACGGGTCTAACCAATACACCTCGGTCACAAGTCCAGATGGCAAAACCTGGAACTTCACGTATTCGGGTTCAAGCGATCTTACCAATGTGCAATGGCCAACTGTTTCTGGAAGTTCGTATTCGGATCAGTACGGATATACCTCACATGAAATCACAAGCTACACAGACAGATCGGGGAATGTTTGGTCGTCCACCTATAATTCCGACGGTTCGCTCGCTACCGAAAAAGACCCCTTGAACCACACAACTTCCTGCGCCTATTCAGGGTCGGCAACTTCAATCACAGATCCACTTGGAAACAAAGTTACCGATAACTATTCATCCGGGCTGCTTGCTTCTCATGTTGATGCGGCTGGATTTAGCAATGCATTTTCCTATGACGCTAACTACAATGTAACTTCCTACAAGGATGAAAACGGTAATACTTGGTCTGGTACTTATGATTCAAAAGGAAATCTGCTTACCCTAACCGATCCACTTTCCAGGGTATCAACTGAAACCTTTAATGGTTTTGCCGAGCCTCTAACCTTCAAAGATGACCTTGGAAATACTTGGACTTACACTTATGATTCAAATGGCAATTTGCTTACCGGAGTAGACCCGCTTTCAAACACAATTTTTACAAATGTATATGGAAGCTATGGGCTATTAAGTTCAACTACAAACGCTCTTAGCCATACGGCGACATTAACTTACGATGCTTACGGAAATGTAGCGTCGGTGGTTGACCCGTTAAGTAATTCCACAACTCTTGGCTATGACATTATGAGCCGGCCAACTTCGATTGTTGATCCCCTCACTAATAGTTCATCCATAACCTATGATGCTTGGGGGCGATTTGCAAACTCGACTTTGCCAGATGGGAGCGTGACCACGCTTAGTTATGACCCGTTAAATAATATAATTTCGGTAACCGATCCACTTGGCCATGAGTCTACTGAAAGTTATAACACCTGCAACCAGCTAGCCACTACCGCTAACGGGAAAGGCGACACCGAAACCTATGCCTATGACGCTGCTGGAAATGGTACCACTGTAACAGATGGCAATGGTCACGTCCGAACCTATGTATTTACGCCACGAGGCGAAGCTCAAAAGCTCACGATGGCAGATGGAACAGTAGAGCAATGGAGCTATGATGGAAACGGCAACACCACTGCTTACACAAATCCACTATCCCAGGTAATAAATTACGCATTTGACGCTTCTGATCAGGAGTCTGGGGTGACCTATCCAACTGGACCTGGAGTAACTTTTAGTTATGACGGCGACGGCAGAACATTAAGTATGGTGGATCCCACTGGCACAACCTCATGGGGCTACGACGCATCGGGTAGAAATACGTCGCTAAACTCTCCTTCTGGAAATATCACTTATGGCTATAACGCTGCGTCACAAAGAACAAGTCTGACAACTCCGTCTGGAAGTTTTAGCTTTGTTTATGATAATGATGGAAGGAGTACATCGCTTACGAACCCTGGGTCGGAAACATCGGCTTTTACTTATGACGCCGATTCAAGAATGACCAAAGAAACATTTGCTTCAGGAGCTTATGACACTTTTGGATATGATTCAAGATCGCGCCAAACTTCGGTATCCCATTTCGCCAGTGGAGGACTGCCATTATCCACTGAAAGTTTCGTTTATAATGGAGCAGGAGATTTAACTTCCAAAACGGTTGACTCGGTTCTAACTAGCTATGGCTATGATAACGCTGACCAATTAATCAGTGAATCTTCACCCAGTTACGCGGTCGGATATACTTATGATTCCAACGGCAATCGCCTGAGTAAAACCATGAATGGTTCTACAGATTCTTATACTTATGATAATGGAGATAAGCTCCAGACTATCATTAATGGTGGGGTCACTAAAAAATCTTATGGTTATGACGGTGCGGGGCGAACCACCTCGGTTACGACACCATCTGGTACAACTACCTTAGCCTACGATTATCAGTCGAGAGTTACGGGGATAACTTACCCTTCGCTGGCGGCCAATTCTTTTACTTACAATGGCCTCGATACAAGGGTCGGCAAAACTGATTCTGGCGGAACTAAAGGGTTCTTAAGAGATGGAGCCTCGGTAACTGATCCAGTTCTCTCGGATGGAGCGGCTACTTACACTCCTGGGATATCCGAATCCAGAAGCGGAGTTTCGACGTTTTACGGTCAAGACCAATTGGGTTCGGTCACTCTTCAAACAAATTCCTCTAGCTCTATAACTTATAAAGCAAGTTACGATGCCTTTGGAGCGATTAAGAGTTCTACCGGCTCTACTTCAAGTCCGTTTGGCTTTGCAGGCGGTCCGGGTTATCAGCAGGATTCTGATTCCGGTCTGATGCTTCTTGGGCACAGATATTATGACTCCTCCACCGGTCGCTTTTTAACCAGAGATCCAGTCAAAGACGGAAGCAATTGGTACGACTACGTCGGAAATAATCCGTTTGTTTGGATTGATCCTAAAGGTAAGAACAGATTTTGGGAGGGATTCAGGAGTGGAATCGCTGAGTGGGGTGGTATAGCATGGAAAATAGTGGGGATTGTTACATTAGTTAGACCCATCGCAGCTGGAATCGCAGCACTTTACGTGGCTCATATTGACGGTGTCGAGGTCGAAAAATACAGGCGCAGCTTAATCAAGGCATCTGCCACGTGTCCTGCAGAGAGTGAGGCCGGACTCAAGATAACTAACTTGATGGGAAATGGAAGCACGGGCGAAACCTTGCGTCAAGCGACTAATGTTTGGTCAACTTGGTGGCAACTTTGTTGGGGCGCACGCGAGTAGTTTAGCCCTATGCGTCACGCGGCACTTAGTGTTTGTATAATTTTGGGTGGATGCTCGACTCCTAAGCAGGCGGCCTACCGTGGCAACCCCTTCTTTCTCGCTCCACGCTCATTTTTTCACAACCAAAATACTGAATCTATTAGGGGCAGCCTTTCGTCGCTGCAACATAATTCCAGGATTGTTAGACTTATCGTTCCCGACACAACCTTCCTACTGCAGATACCGAGTGGTTGCATCGAGTTGTCAGTGACGAATATTGAAAAAGGAATTGGCTGGAATATATCGGGATATTTAGTTGCAATTTGGACCAAGGGAACTGCGGTTAATCCTAAATTCTTTGACGAAGCTTATGTTAATAAAGGTGAGGGCATCCGAAAAATAATTTTAGAAAATTACGATGAATTCCAAACTCCGTATACCGATTTTCCAAACATTTCGAGATATTTCCCCGCAGACCTGCGCGGTTATCCAGCGGAACGGATGAGCTATAAATATTCCGCTCCGAGGCGAAACCTGGCTTTTCGAAACGTCGAGGACAACAGAGCTTCATTTACGAAAAGAAATGGATTGACATTTTTCAAGTTGCCGCGTCGGAAACCATTCATACAGGTTACGGTCTATTTCCCTTCAGGCAAGTGGGGTAGAGCATTTTACGTATATTGAAAATAAAATTTTTGAAATGATAGACTGGGTACTCATCAAGTGCAGTTAATAAATGACTATGAGTCAAGAGTTATTGGAATTACTTATCCATTGCTAGCTACAAATTCGTTTACTTATAATGGGCTTGATACAAGAACCAGCAAAACTGATTCTGGCGGCACTAAGGGGTTCTTAAGAGATGGAGCCTCGGTAACTGATCCAGTTCTCTCGGATGGAGCGGCTACTTACACTCCTGGGATATCCGAATCCAGAAGCGGAGTTTCGACGTTTTACGGTCAAGACCAATTGGGTT
>Ga0207933_1000540_pt1 | contig 36014 bp, 41 predicted proteins | sample NGESurdeep092012_4_FD_184488 | JGI IMG/M metagenome (GOLD analysis project Ga0207933, IMG submission 184488) | Arctic peat soil microbial communities from Barrow, Alaska - NGEE Surface sample F53-3 deep-092012 (SPAdes) | ecosystem: Environmental > Terrestrial > Soil > Wetlands > Peat ... | reverse complement strand
GTTGGCGTTGCTGTTGCAGTTGGCGTAGATGGTGCCGGCTCGATAGGGATAGCACTCGCACTCGCACTCGCACTTGGAACTGGAACTGGAACTGGAACGGGAACTTGAACCCGTACAAATGTTGTACTTGGGACTGGATCTGTTGCGTGGCCGATTCCACAGAGCGCATGTATATGGGTGAATTTCACTCCCGTTTGAAGAGGGATCGGACTCACCAAGAAAATTGACTGAATCTTTTTTGCCGCTGCGCCAATTGCATATGTTGTGATATCACCAAGGGCAATTCGCTTCGAAGGATTTGCCGGATCAATGCCTATGACGGTTGATGTGATTTTCCACCAGGTACATTTTTGACTCGCAGCAACGAGTATGGCCGCGCAGGAATGCGCCATCGCTGTAGGGTGTTTAGGGTCTTTAGCACATACATTAATTGTTGCAGAAGGTTTCTTTACCCTCGAAAGGATTCCCACTAATTCCGCTCCAGTCGGGATTCTGGCGTAAGCAAAACCAAGTGAGGTAAATCCAACCGGTGGCCACGATGGCGAAGGCGAGGGAGGAACTGGCTTGAACACTGGCTTGTGATAAATGTAATGATGAACCACAACTTTCTTTTTCGGAACTAATTTCTTCTTAGTTGTAACTTTCTTTTTCGCAACCACCGGCTTTTTCGCAACCACCTTTTTCTTTGGGATCGCTTTTTTCTTCGCAACCACCTTTTTCTTTGGGATCGCTTTCTTAATTATGGTGACCTTGTGGGCAGGCCTAGGAGTGGGCTTAGCAGTTGCCGCATACGACTGTGATAGGCCAATACATTGCAACGCGATCAGGATGATCGCAACTCTACGTAAGGTCACTGCTCCGACCATTTAAAGGAACGTACCGCTAAAAACGTTCCAATGATCAGCCATGCGGTTAGGACAATTGCGATCCTGCCAATCTCCCAAGAGTGGGCCACTTCTTGGTATTTAAATGAATTCGGTAAGAAGACCGAGCGCATTCCCTGCGTCAGCCACTTGAGCGGGAATAGCGCTGAAATTTGCTTCATCCAACTGGGCAGGGAGGAGAAGACAAAGAAAACTCCACTTATGAATTGCAGAACAATGACAAAAGGCGAGACGATGGCGGGGGCGCTGCGTCCATTTTTGATAACCCCCGCGAGCGCTATCCCAAGAATTGTTGAACAAGCAGAACCCAATAAAACCAACCAGGTAAAGCGGAGCCAAAGAGTGAGGCTATGAGGCAGGTGAAGATGGAAGAAGAGCACGCCAAAGAGCAATAAGAGGAACACTTGGATGATCATGGAGGTAAAGACCAAGATTCCTTTTCCGATGAAGAAGGAAATGGGCGACATAGGAGTTCCACGTAGGCGCTTAAGCCCACCCAAATCTCTTTCTATCGGAATACTTATTGCCAGTTGTTGGAAGCCACTGTTTACCAATCCAGATGCGACCATGCCTGCAACGAAGTACTGGCTAAAGGTCACGCCAGGTGCGATTGTGTTTTTAAAAACACTACCAAAGATGAAGAGAAGTAAGACGGGGAAGAGAAGTGTAAAGACAACGGATTCTCGTTGACGCAAGAACTGTTTGAGTTCCAATCCACCGCGAAGAACTCCAATTCGAATCGTGTTCATTTTTGACCTTCAATCATGGTCAGGTAGATATCTTCAAGAGATGGACGGGTAATCGTTAACTCGGGAATGTCGCCGTTAAATCGCGCGGAAATTTCGATGACATCATGTGTAGGATTCTTGGAAAGTTTCTTATGAATTTCATCGTTCTCAATCCAACTAATAGTTGCCTCTGCAAGATGACGTCCACCTAAGGTCGCAGGTGTCGCAATTTCGATGATCTTGCCAGCGTTAATAACTGCAACCTGATCGGCGAGAGCTTCGGCTTCATCAAGATAATGTGTCGTCAAAACAATTGTGGTTCCCTCGGCTTTTAAAGCGCGGATCAATTCCCAGAATGCTCGCCTTGCCTCCGGATCAAAACCTGTTGTGGGTTCATCAAGGAAGAGAATCTCCGGAGAACCAACGATCCCAAGTGCAACATCAAGGCGACGACGCTGACCACCTGACAATGTGCGAACTCTTGCGTCCCGCTTTTCAGTTAGTCCCACCATATCGATCACCGAGTCGGGATCCTTTGGATTGGTGTAGTAGTGGGCAAAATGCTGGACCGTTTCAGCTACTGAGAGGTCACCAGCATCACTTACTGATTGAAGGACGATTCCAATTCGGTTTCGCCAGGCGCTGCCGTGTACTCCTAGTGCGCCGGGATCAGAGCCCAGGACCGAGACTGTCCCACCATCACGATTTCGAAATCCCTCGAGGATCTCAACGGCGGTCGTTTTGCCAGCACCATTTGGACCGAGGATGGCATATATCTCGCCTCGCTCAATCGAAAGGGTTATCCCATCTACCGCGTGATGATCACCATAATTCTTACGTAAATCGACAATTTCTATCGCCGCGCTCATGGAGTGATTTTGCCCTATTGGGCTAGTTGAAGGCCAATCCTGGGGCGAAGTTTTCCTGTGAATGCGAAAGAATAGGCGTATGAGTCCGCGTCGAAATCACCCCAAGAATCGGCGTACAACTGGTCCAAAATCAGAGGATCACGATGTGGCGACCTCATTTGAAACTGTGGAAGAACATAATGAGGGTATTTACACTGTCCGTAAGATCACGGGTTCTAGTTCAACAAAACCTTATCGATGCCCAGGTTGCGATCAATTAATTCCGACGGCAACACCGCATATTGTTGCCTGGATTGATGAAGATCTCGAAAGTCGTCGTCATTGGCATACCGCTTGCTGGAATAAGAAAGATCAACGTCAACCTCGTACCGAACGATCTCGAAACGCGCCCCGATATTAGCGACCACTGGCGGCCACTAACGATTCAAAAGTTTAATCGTTCGTTTGATGAATGTGTCTACAAATGCTCGGCGATTAAAAGTCGCGAAATTGAGCGGAACGTTAAATCGAGTAGCAACAATGGCTCGGGTATAAGTAAATTCACGTAGCCCTTCCGGCCCGTGAATGCGACCATAACCGCTCTGTTTAACACCCCCGAATGGCATGGACGGGGTTGCCGTAAAAGCCATAACGCTATTTACAGAGACCATTCCGCATTGCAACTGGCTGGCAATCGCCCTCCCATTTACCGATGACCAGACTGATGCAGATAAGCCATATTGTGACGCATTTGTTAGCGCTATTGCTTGCGCAATGGATTCCACGGACCTGATCGTGAGTGTGGGTCCAAAAGTTTCTTCCGCGACAGCAAGACTGTCTTCTGGCGCAAGAATCATTATTGTTGGCAGAACGAATGGTGGGTGCACCGAATCTTCGCTTCCCACAATGAATTGTGCGCCGCGGTTGGCAGCATCTCTTATATGCGAATCGATGACTGCGAGTTGTTTTGGCATTGTAATTGCCCCATAATCGCGCCCCGCCACAAGTTGCGCCGCTAGCACCGAAATCTTTTTAATAAATATATCTGCGACATCCGCGTGAACATATACTCGCTCAATGCCAACGCAGGTTTGACCTGCGTTAGACATAGCGCCCCAGAGAACCGCTTCAGCTGCCTTGTCGATAGTGCAATCCCTATCAATGATGGCCGCATCGGTACCGCCGCACTCCATTAATACTGGGGTGAGTTTTTTAGCACATGAGGCAGCGATTTTCTTTCCAGTTTCACTTGAGCCTGTGAATGCAATCTTGTTTACATCACTATTAGTTAGCGCTATTCCCGTTGCTGGGCCACCAGTAGCAACAAAGAAGATATTTGCCTGTGGCGCAATTGCATTAAATGATTCACCCAACCAGTGGCCTACCCCGGGTGTGTACTCACTTGGCTTAAATACAACAGCGTTACCGGCGGCAAGGGCATAAGCAATAGAGCCCATTGGAGTGAAGACTGGATAGTTCCAGGGTCCGATAACACCGATAACTCCAAAGGGTTGATACTCCACATGAGTAGACATGTTGAACAACAGCAGTCCTGGAGTGCGGTGCGAATCCCGCAAGTAACGACCAGCTTTTCTAGCAGCCCACGACAAATGATCAATGGCGATTGAAACTTCAAGCGCGGCGTCGCTAATGGGTTTGCCAGTTTCTAGTGCAACTAAAGCTGCCAATTCATCCAAGTGTTCTGCTAAATAGTGCGCCCAAGACTTAAGAATTATTTTTCGGGCCTTGAATCCAATTGAACGCCATTGATGTGAAGCGCTCTGCGCTCTGGCCACCAGTTCGTGAATAGTGGCGTCCGACGTATCTGGAAATCGTCCCACTTCGGCGCCAGTTGCGGGGGAGTAACTAATGATCTCGGGAGTATTGCTCATGTTCTAAGAGTAAACTCGGGTTTGTGGCTGAACTAATTAGACCCAGTACTGTTTTGCCAGCCGAACGCCACCCGATCACCATAGTTACTGAAGATGGGTTGAAGTTGATCGGGGAAGTTGCCACACCGCTCGCATCAACAGGCGCAATCGCAGGCTCGCTGCTCTGCCTTCATCCCAACCCGGCAGGTGGGGGAATGATGGATAGTCACATTTACAAGAAAGCGGCAAATCGTCTGCCAGCGATGGCAGGGATTCAGGTGATTCGTTTTAATACTCGAGGTACGACAAGTGATGCTGGAACCTCTGAGGGAATTTTCGATAATGGCCAGGCTGAGGAAGTCGATGTCGTTGCTGCGATAAATTATTGTTTCGATGAATTAAGCGTTAAAAAACTCTGGATTATAGGATGGTCCTTTGGCACGGATTTAGCCCTGCGTTACGCCAAAGATCCTCGAATCGCAGGATTGATACTGCTGAGTCCTCCCATGCAACGTACAAAAGATTCTGACTTGGAGTATTGGCAGAAGGACTCGCGACCAGTTATTGCTTTTGTCCCAGAGCACGATGAATATCTGAACCCGATACAGGCCGCCTTACGCTTTAAGAGCTTTCCTAGATTGAACCTAAACCCAGTCGCAGGCGCAAAGCACCTATGGGTAGGTGAGCCTTTTGTGCATTTGATACTGAGTGAAATCACGGCACAGATTGCGCCAGAAGCGCTGCCGTTACCTACCGAATATTAGGAATTATCAGTCTTAGGAAACACAACCTCATCGATGATCAGTAATATTGCAGCTGCAATAGGAATGGCCAAGACGCCGCCAACAATTCCAAGCAAGCTGACTCCAATGAGTGCGGCAATGATTGTGACTACGCCAGGTAACGATAACGCCCTACGCATAATGCGCGGCATAATCAGATAATTCTCAACTTGAACGTAAGCGACATAAGCAAAAAAGGCAATCACTGCATCGGTCGGTGATTTGCTGAGAGCAATCAATGTCACGGCCATAATGCCGAGCGGATGACCAATTAGTGGAATCGTGCCACAGACAAAAACAACTAACCCAATTGCCGCTGGATATGGAAGCCCCAGTGAAAATGCCAAGACCAATCCAAACATTGAGGCGATGAAAGCGACCGTTACTTGCCCACTCACAAATCCACCGATGCGAATAATGATTTCATCAGTAATCTTTGAAACGCGCACGCGGCGTGAGGCGGGAACGAAATGATAGGCGACACTTGTCACATGTGGAAGTGATGCGAGGAAGTAGAGTGTCAGTACCAATACTGTCAGCGCGGCAATCGCGCCTGATAAAACGGCTTTACCTACGCCTATTACACCGCCGAATGCATTAACAACATATTGACCATTGTGCATCGAGGTCGCGAATTTATTTTGGAGTGAATCGATAATCCCATAATGCTTGTTCAAGTCAGCAATGAAGGAATTTTCCTTCAGATGTTCGAGTATCGATGGCGCATTTTTAAAAAGATTGCCGACTTGCGTAACGGAAGGTGGAATCACTACAACGGCAAAAATTCCCACAAAAATCAGGACTAGCGCGACGACCGTTAACACGGCCTGAAATCTCTTTAGTCCTTTGTGGCGAAAGAACTCAACGGATGGATTTAGCCCAACAGCAAATATGAGCGAAATGATGATGAGCACAAATACTTGACTTGCGCTTTCAAAGGCCTTAAGCAGAGTGATTGCTATAACTGCGCCCGAGGCGGCAAGAAAGCCAAAATAGAAGGGATAACCAGGGTCAACAGGTCGCCCTGGGGTGCCGAATGAGGGCGGAATCTCTTCCTGCTCTAAATCGCTGGATTTATTGCCTAAGTGGATCTTGGGTTTCCGGAGCGCCATGGTTTGATAATACGAGAAGATAGGGCAGTGGGCGAGCTTCGTATAACAGGTTTGAGTGAGGACATGAGTGCTCTGGCGGCTCTGTCGTGGCGAAAAACGGTGGAAGATTGGCCGGAGGATCCAAGCCTGACCAGCATGCGCGGTATTTCTCGCCATATTGTTCGTCTTATCAGAACTGGCCCAGGTGATCGTGACGTCTTCGCCGTTAAGGAAACAGTTGAAGAGTTTGCCACTCGCGAATATGCCATCCTTCGAGAACTCAATGCTCGCAATGCGCCTTGTGTGGAACCGGTAGCAATTATCGAAAATCGACTGGATAAGGAAGGGATGCCTTTGCCCGTCGCACTGGTGACTCGATACTTGCCCTTTTCATTACCTTATCGAGTCATCATGAGTAGTGAAGTGACTCCACACGAGACAAACAACATGGCTAGTGCGCTGGCGTTACTTCTGGTTCGGTTGCATTTGTTGGGGTTTTGGTGGGGTGATTGCTCGCTTTCAAATACGCTCTTTCGCCAAGATGCTGATGAATATGCGGCATATCTTGTCGATGCCGAAACAGGTGAGTTCCAACCCAGCCTAAGCAATGGACAGCGCGAACATGATCTCGACATCGCGCAGTTCAATGTTGCTGCTGAACTCGAAGATCTTGCTGTTGCTGGACTTTTGCACCCGGCCATAGATCCGATTCGCGCCGCCGAACGCGTCATTTCGCGTTATCGCAGATTATGGTCGATGCTTAAAGAGCCGCAAGTCTTGGATCCAACCGATCGCCATGCCGTCGAAAAAGCGATGCGCGCTGTGCAAGATCTTGGTTTTGCCGTGGAAGAGGTTGAGGTGACACTTGACGGCGATAAAGGTGCACTCAAATTCTCACCAAAGCTGGTAGCTGCTGGCTATCACCAAAATCGCCTCTTTGAACTCATGGGAATTCATGCCGAAGAGTTGCAGGCAAAACGATTGCTTGCCTCCTTTGATCGCTTTCGAGGACGCGAAAAGAAACCGTTGCCGCCGATTGAAGATAGCGCTCGCCGCTGGCTCGTTGAGACTTATCACCGCGTGATTAATCTCGTTCCTGAGGAGTTGCGCGGTCGTGCTGAGCCTGCTCAGATGTTCCATGAAATTCTTGAGCATCGCTGGTATCTTGGCGAAAAGGCTGGCAAAGATTTGGGAATCACTTATGCAACCGAGGATTACATTCGCTCTGTCTTGCCATTTAGAAACACCCCAAAACACGAGGAAGCGGTAGTTGTCGATGAATTCTCTTCCTAAAAATTTCGGAGCGGCCTTTGATTTAAGTTCGTTAAAGAATCCGATTTCGGCACAAGAATTATCCGGCATTTCCATCAACCAAGAAAAGTTGATGCAGGATGTGCTCCCGGCATCACACGCTCAGGTCGTTATATTGATCTGTTGGTCCGCGCGAAGTACTGAGTCGCAAGCGGTGATGAGCGCACTTGGAAAAATCCATGAAGAAGATTCTGCAAAACCGAGTGGTGCGAGTTGGTTACTTGGCAACGTCAATGTCGATCTAGAACCTGCTGTTGCGCAGGCGCTTCAAGTCCAAACTGTTCCATTGGCGCTAGCAATCATTCAAGAGCAGGTAGTTCCGCTCTTTGAAACGGTTCCCACCGTGCCGCAACTTCGAATGGTGATAGACAAGGTACTTGCCCTTGCGGTGGAGCGGGGACTTGGAGCGCAGGAAAGCGCGCCAATCGAGAAGTTGGAGCCAGAAGAAGTCCGGGCTCTTGATGCGCTTGAAGCCGGTGACTTTATCGCCGCAAAGACGGCTTATCTAGAATGGTTGAGCCGTGCACCCAAAAGTTCCCTTGCGCAACTTGGTCTGGCTCAAGTAGAACTCATGCTTCGTATCAATGGTTTAGATAGTGCTGAAGTAATTGCCCAGGCAGATATTGAGCAAAGCAATATCAAATTGCAACAACAGGCGGCTGATTGTGAAATGGCACTCGGAAATTTTGAAGCGGCGTTCAACCGTTTGATTTCTTCTATTAAACTCACATCAGGGGATGATCGCAAAGAATTTCGCGAGCATCTTGTTGGGTTATTTGCATTAGTTGACGGGGCAGATCCGATTCTTGTTCGTGCCAGGCAACAGTTAGCGAGCGCCCTCTTTTGACTTTGATCGTCACCAATCGTGAACGCCATAACCAAAGTTTGCTTTTCTTATATTTTGGAGTGGCAGTCCTCTGTCTAGCTTCTCGTTCGCCAGATTTGAAGCGTAACCTCAATGTCAACAACGGAACCTTTGGTGTTTTATTGAGTTTAGGCGCTATTGGCGCCGTCATCGCATTCATGTTCGTGGGACAACTTGTGCATCGCATTGGCGTAGGTCCGGTAATGATAGTTACCGGAACCTTTATGTATGGCTCGATCGCTTGGATGCCACATATCCACTCACCTTGGGTTTACGTGATCGCAAATATCGTCCTTGGTGCGGGTTTCAATGCTTACAACATTGCTCTTCATGATCAAGTCTTAAAACGCCAGTTGCTCAGCGGTGAAAAATCCATTCCGCGCCTGCATGGCGCGTGGAGCATCGGCACGCTATTTACGACCTTGCTTTCAATTTTAATTACATCTCATGTATCACTTGCCTGGCATGTTGACATATTGATGGCAATCGTGTGGCTCGGGACAATGTATTCGATTTACCGGATGCAACCATTTCTTATCCGCGGGGTGGTTGAAAAGCGTGATGAAATCCCAATTAAAGTGAGAGATACATGGGCAATGTTGACGACCGATCGCTACATAGCCCTTGCCTACCTTTGCGCGGTGATGGTTGAATTTTCGACCAATGACTGGGTCACGCTCTCGGCGCACCAAGAAATCAAGGCGAGTACAACATTAAGTATCGTCCCTTACATGCTCTTTATGGTCGGGATGATCATCGGCCGATTAGGTATTCATAAACTATTGCGTAAGAAATCTGAGACTTACTGGATAAAACTTTCCTCGCGAATCGGCGGGATCGGCTTTATTGTTTTCTTGTTGCTTGCAAAATATTTTGCCACACATAACTTTGCATTGGCTTTTAGTTGCGAAATTCTCGGATTTTTTATAGGTGGTCTCGGCGGTTCGTTCTTTGCTGGCGTATTAACGCAGATCGCAAGTCAGCGCTCGACATTTCCTGGGGGAGTCGTCGTTGCTCAAATAGGATTGGCCCTGGCAATATTAACTTTGTTCGTAAAGTTGATCATTTCATGGGTAGCTCAAACCACATCAATTACCTATGGGCTGATGATCCCAGGAGCGCTCATGATCGCGCTCTCGTTCTTCAAAAAATTGGGAGTTCCGCGAAGCAAGGTTTAAAGATCAACCAGAACCTTCAGTGCTACCCGCCTCTGCTGCGGTGACATCTTCGAGCTGGTACCTGTCGATCGCTTCTTTTACGACCTTGGACTTCATCTGACCGCTCTTGACTAGTTGTGCAAGTGTTGCAACAACGATGGATTCCGCATCAACTTTGAAGTGACGACGAAGCGCGCCACGAGTATCTGACATACCAAAGCCATCTGTTCCAAGTGAGTAGAACGATTGTGGAACCCACGGCAAGATCTGATCTTGCACTGCGCGCATGAAATCACTCACTGCAATTACTGGACCATCAAAACCTTTGAGCTTTTTGGTGATGTAAGCGCTCTGTTGATCGGAAGGATTAAGAAGATTATGGCGATCGGTTACTAGACCATCGCGACGAAGTTCGTTCCACGAGGTTACTGACCAGACGTCAGCGTTGATGCCAAAGTCTTCGCTCAATAACCGCTGTGCCTTAAGCGCCCAATTGAGAGCCACACCCGAGGCCATAATGTTGACTTCGTTCTTGCCCTTTTTGGCGGAAGGCGAATAAAGGTAGATGCCCTTTAACAAACCTTCAACATCCAAGTTTTCGGGTTCAGCAGGTTGCACATAAGGCTCGTTATAAAGGGTCAGGTAGTAGTACACATTTTCGCTATCCTCGCCATACATACGGCGCAGGCCATCTTTGACGATATGTCCTACCTCGTAACCAAAAGCTGGATCGTAGGTAACGACGGCTGGATTTGTTGATGCCAATAAGTGTGAATGACCATCTTCGTGTTGCAAGCCTTCACCGTTGAGTGTGGTTCGCCCCGCCGTTGCCCCCAGAACAAAGCCACGACACATTTGATCGGCCGCTGCCCAGAATGCATCCCCGGTTCGTTGGAATCCGAACATCGAGTAGAAAATGTAAATCGGAATCATCGGTTCATCGTGTGTTGAATACGAAGAACCCACGGCAGTAAATGATGCGGTTGAACCAGCTTCATTAATACCTTCATGCAAGATCACGCCAGATGTTGATTCCTTATAAGACAACATTAATTCGTGGTCGACAGAGGTATAGGTCTGACCCAAAGGTGAATAAATCTTGAGGCTTGGGAAGAGACTATCCATTCCGAAGGTGCGTGCCTCATCGGGAATGATTGGCACAAAACGTTTTCCGATCTCGGAATCTTTAACAAGATCTTTAAGCAAGCGAACAAATGCCATCGTTGTTGCGATCTCTTGTTGGCCAGAACCACGCTTGACTGAGTCGTAGGTGGAATCAGCAGGTTGAGGAAGTGGCCTTGAGGTCTTGCGCCTTGCAGGTACTGAACCTCCAAGTTCGCGCCTGCGTTCCATCATGTATGTGTATTCATCCGAATCAACGCCTGGGTGGTAGTACGCAGGCAATTTGGCATCGATCGCAGAATCAGGAAGTGGAATATGCAAGGTATCGCGGAATTGAATCAGATCCTCGTGTGTCATCTTCTTCATTTGGTGCGTTGAGTTGCGCGCTTCGAAGTGAGAGCCCAGAGTCCAACCCTTGATGGTCTTTGCCAAAATTACAGTTGGTTTGCCATTCTTTTCTGTTGCGGCTTTATATGCGGCAAATAGTTTGCGGTAATCATGGCCGCCACGCTTGAGGCCCCAAATCTTTTCATCGCTCCAGTTTGCAACCAGCGCTGCCGTTCGAGGATCGCGACCAAAGAAATGCTGGCGAACATAAGCCCCGCTTTCGGCTTTAAATGTTTGGTAATCACCATCGGTGGTCCGGTTCATAAGATCGACAAGTGCGCCTTCACGATCAGTTGCAAGGAGTTCATCCCATTCGCGACCCCAGACGACTTTGATGACGTTCCAACCTGCGCCACGAAAAATCGATTCAAGTTCTTGAATGATCTTGCCGTTACCGCGAACTGGACCATCGAGGCGTTGCAAGTTGCAGTTGATAACAAAGTTGAGGTTGTCGAGTCCTTCACGCGCTGCCAAACTAATTGCGCTAAGAGTTTCTGGCTCATCGCACTCGCCATCTCCTAAAAATGCCCAAACGTTTTGATCTGATGTGTCTTTAATGCCGCGTCCGTGTAAGTAACGGTTAAAGCGAGCTTGATAAATCGCATTGATCGGACCTAGTCCCATTGAAACTGTCGGGAACTGCCAGAATTCCGGCATCAAACGCGGGTGTGGATATGAAGAAAGTCCGCCACCCGGATGTGAGAGTTCCTGACGGAAGCCATCCATTTGATCTTCGGTGAGACGACCTTCGACAAAGGCACGCGCATACATTCCAGGGCTGGCATGACCTTGAAAATAAATCTGATCCCCGCCACCGGCGTGATCTTGGCCACGGAAGAAGTGGTTGAATCCAACTTCATAGAGTGATGCTGCGGATGCAAAAGTTGAGATATGACCGCCAACACCGACTCCAGGGCGCTGCGCCCGGTGCACCATGATTGCTGCGTTCCAACGAACGATCGCCCGAATGCGGCGTTCCAGCGCTTCATCGCCCGGGAATTCTGGCTCACGAGATGACGGAATAGTGTTGATGTAATCGGTGGTTCGAAGCGCACCCACGCCTAACTTGTTCTCTTGGGCATGTTGCAGTAGCGAGAGCATGATGTATCGGGCACGAGTGGGACCGGCAGTTTTGAGTAGCGAGTCCAGCGATTCTTTCCATTCAGCGGTCTCTTGTGGGTCCAGATCGACCAGTTGGTCAATCAGGTTATTTGGGGTATCGATGAATTGGTTGAATCCGCTCACTTCGCTCATAGGAGGAGTTTATTCATATGTCAAGGGTTGCGCTCACGCGCTAAGTTGAGTGGACTACTCCTTGTGACCCCAGGAGGGTCAGGCAGTGGTTTCAAAAGGCTTTCCGAGAGGTCAGCCCTAACCAGCAGAACTGGAGGCAAAGGTGAACTCCCCACAGGGGTTAGCGGCGACTATCGAGCGCATGGGTATAACCTCTGGCGAATTAATACTCGAAGTCGGTTACGACGCTGTCTGTGACGAGCATTTACGGGCCGCCATCGAGACTAAAACGGGAAAGAAACTTTTAAGCGGTCATATCGATGAGACTGTTGACGCCGTGATCTTGTGGTGGTGTGACGGTGACGGAGATCTTGTTGATGATCTAGTTGATGCTCTCACCTATCTTGGTGAAAACGGGCCGATTTGGTTGTTAACCCCTAAGGTTGGCATTGATGGCCATGTTGAACCAAGTGATATCCAAGATGCCGCTCCAACAGCAGGTCTGACGCAAACAGTTTCATTCTTAGCCGCAGCAAATTGGTGCGCAACAAAATTAGTCGCTCGCAAGGGCGTTCGAAAATAGAGAAGAGAATAAGTAGATGTCACTGACAATCGGTGAAGCAGTTCCAGATTTATCATTAGTAAATCAACATGGCCAAAAAGTCACTCTCTCTTCCTTCAAAGGAAAGAAAAATGTTGTTGTAGTTTTCTATCCCTTTGCTTTTTCAGGTACTTGCACCGGAGAGCTTTGCGCATTGCGCGATAACCTCGGTTCATTCCAAAATGAGAACGCTGAATTACTTGCCGTCTCTTGCGATCCCATGCACGCCCAGAAAGCATTTGCTTTACAAGAGGGTTATGACTTCAATGTTCTCTCAGATTTTTGGCCACATGGCGCAGCAGCCAAGGCATTTGGTGTCTTTAATGAAGATCGAGGATGTGCCATCCGTGGGACATTTATTATCGATAAAGAAGGTGTCTTGCGCTGGCAGATCGTTAATGGGATGGGAGATGCTCGAAATATTGATGATTACAAGGGTGCGCTCGCGGCTTTGTAGTAAATAACTATGATTTTTGGCGTGCTCCATTTCCTCAGGTAGAGTGGGGCACTCAATACCGGGCGGTTAGCTCAGCGGTAGAGCGCTTCGTTTACACCGAAGATGTCGGGGGTTCGAAACCCTCACTGCCCACAAATTTTTTTTGCATAAAATCAGTCATTGCTAAACGCTAGAGCGCTATGTTCGGTTAAGCCACTTATTCCAAATACCCACCGCTTCGGTTTGAGTTATATTTGCCAGATCTTTTTGACTCATACCAACCTTAGCTATGAGATTTCTAGCCAGTTTGGCATCGATTCCTTGATGTTGCGGGGTAGTGGTGGGCGTAGGCCGCTTGGGCTTTATACCTTTATCAACCGCATCCCAAAATTGGCGTTCATCAATTTTAAGCTGTTCACGCAGGATGTGTTTGAATAAATCTAGCGAGTGGATCTGTTCATTTCCATATGAAATACGGGTGTATAAAATTTCACCTGTTGGGATTACAAAGACATACTGGTGATGATCACCCTTTTTCTTTTGCGATACCTCGTCTTTATCTTCCCAACCTTCTACCTCAACAAAGCGTTTGATTTCTTTATAAATGGGTAGCCTCACTCCTCATTACCAAAGAGGAATTGGCGCAGTTCATCGTCATCGCTAAGTCGCACAAGAGATGGCAGCGCCCAACCTTTCTGGTGATTTGGGTACTCTCTTAACTCTTCAACCCAAGTCCGGGCGTAATCTCTAAGAGCCTCAATCAACTCAATTTCCGCCTCGACTAATGAATTGCCTTGGGAGCTGACAGGTAAGTTCTCAAGCCACATACTGACTTGGCCCGCTTTAGAAAAATGGATCTTGGGCTCTAAGGCACAATGTAAGAGAAGAACGCTTTTTAGATCATCCTTACGAATCACGGTAACTGGAGCATCGTTCTCGCGTGCAATGCCAACAACGAGATGACGACCTACCGTGTCATAGATATCAGAGATGGCAATGCGCGCATCCGTAATTTTTGTGTACTCAAGCGTTGGGCTCATGGGATGGATAGTACCGACTGTACAGTCTGTACGCCAGATACCTCAACTAAGGTTATTTCTTCCCTCTTTGAGATCTGGAACTTCATCCAAACTCAGGAAGATTTGCTTGCCTAACACCTTGGCTTTTTCCATCTCCAAATCTGCTCCTCGCGAAGCCCCTGGAATGCGGAACACGGCATCGCACTTTTCAAGAAGTCTGTGGGCTACGGGATATTGGAACTCTGCAAACTGTGCAGAGGAATGACCGTCACCGCCTGCTTGGCGAATCACAGGCCAAGCAAACCATTCACCTACAACACCAAGATGACCTTTTTCATACAACGGAAGCGCATAGGCCTCCATAGCTTTCAGATTTATTGCAATTGCTTCTTCATTGCCATCAGTGCCGGACATATAAGGGCCAGAAATTAGAATCAAAAGAGATTTGCTCATTTAGAAACTATAACCAGTGGAGCCACTCCTCAGGACGCTTGTGGGTCTTGGTAGTAAATTACCGTTAGCGGTAGTAAATTACCGTCAGCGGTAGTAAATTACCGACAAGAGAAAGGACGCAGAATGGACCTCAGTCGACCAATAAGTCTTATTACGCCAACCCTAGATGCTGATGTCTTATCAGTCCTTGCCGGCGCAAACGCAACCTTCACCGGACCACAAGTACACAAAATTATGGGTCGGCATACAGAGAAGTCAGTGCGAACATCACTTCAGCGTCTGTGCGCACAGGGGACAGTTCTAAGAGAACAGAAAGGGCCACTCGGCCTGTACTCTCTTAATCGCAAACATCTTGCCGCGCCTTACATCCTCGGATTGGCGAACCTCAAAGACGAATTCATAAGTCGAATGTCGAAAACCATAACGGAGTGGGAGATTCAGCCAGTCTTTGCCGCAATCTTCGGATCTGCTGCTCGAGGCGAGATGCGCCTAGATAGCGACATTGATATCTTCCTTGTCAGATCGAACAAAGTGGATTCCGACGATAACCTCTGGGTATCACTTCATGCCGAATTGGCTGACTCCGTTACCAAATGGACTGGTAACGACGGCAGGATACTTGAACTGAGCGAAACTGAAGTTCTTAAAGGTTTAGGCGATGGGAAAAAAGTACTTCTGGACATTCGTGACCAAGCAATAGTGTTGTTTGGTCAGAGGTCCTTTCTTCAAACTCCTAGTCGGGCAAAACGAAAAGGCGGAAAATGAGCAATCGGCAATGCCCACCTGAAGTTAGGAGTGGCCGCCTAAAGAAAGCAATTGATTTTTTAGCTTCCGCGGACGCTATCGGCATTATTGTTGAAACTCGAGAAGGCACAGAGTCTTATTTGCAGTTGTGCATATTAGCTGGCATCGCAGCTGCAGACGTTATCTGTTGCGCCAAACTCGGTCACCACAATCACGGAGAAGATCACAACGCGGCAGTGAGTCTCCTACGATCAATAGATAGTGCAAGTGCCAAAAATCTAAATGTTCTGTTCCAAATGAAGATCAGATCTGGCTACGGTCACAAGTCTTCTGGAGCAGATGATAAGAAACGTGCTGGGCGGGCTGCGACCGCTTTAGTAGAGGTGGCCAGGAAGTATGGATAGGGGGAGCGGTGACTAATACCCATATAGCGCGGCAGGTTCTTGATGCGGCCGATTTTCTTGAGATAACTAACGACCTTCGGAGTCAGGAGCCATATTCGACGCAAGTTATTGGAAGCGCTGCTTCTGCCGTGGTGGCGGGCACTGCAAATTATGAAAGTTGCAAGTGGTGGGTGGTTGAGTTTGAAGGCAAGGTCGCGGGAATTGCCATGCACACGGCTCCCTTTAATATCTTTCTCTCGCCGATGCCAACCGAGGCTGCCTCAGTTCTCGCAGAATTGATACTTAAGGAAGACCCTGGTTTCCCGGGTATAAATGCTCCGAATGAAATTGCAAAACAATTCGTCGATCGATTACTTGAACTTTCCTCAACCCCACTTAGAGTTGCGCTTTATCAGGAGCATCTTTCTTACCTACTTGAAGAATTAAAAATGCCAGATCGCATTGTTGGCACCATGAGACTTGCTACAGAATTAGATTTTGATTTATTGCTGACATGGTTTCAGGCCTTTGCCGGCGAAGCAGGTGTGGAATCAAATGACCTCGATGCCACAATTCAGCGAATGACTGATGCCAAGCGTCTTCATCTTTGGATGGATCAGGGACAAATAGTTTCTATGGCAGCGGGTTCAAAAGGATTACCTTTCCCCGGTGGAACTCTTTGTCGTGTGGGGCCGGTGTATACACCACCAGAATTTCGTAAACGAGGATATGCCAGCTTTGTAACGGCCAATGTTTGTCGCCTCCTAATTGAGGAAGGGCATGCAGTAATGCTCTATGCCGACGCAAAGAATCAAGATTCAAACGGTATTTATACAAAGATTGGTTTTCAACTTGTGGGATGTAACTCAATTTGGAAAAGTACTTGGACTGACCAATCCTAAAAACGCTTGCCGAGAACGAAAGTTTCTTCGACGGAATATCCGAGTTTCTTATAAAACTCAAGCACTTTAGTATTTGAGTGTCGAAGCATGAGCATCGATTTAGGCGCGCCGCGTTCTTTTAACCAATCTTCTGCTGCCTCGATCAACTGTCGACCGAAGCCTTTATTTTGATGTTCAGGTTTCACACCCAGGTAATAAAACCAACCACGATGCCCATCAAAGCCGACCATTACCGCTCCTATAGTTTCGCCGTACTTTTCAAGCACAAGGACGGTTGACGAGGATGTTGTGAGAGCTAAATCAAAGTCGGTAATCGGGTTATTTTGAGGTTTTACTAATTCGCATTCAGTCCACACCGCAATTACTGAATTTTGATCATCTGGAGTTGCTTCACGAATCTGGGTCATGGGCGAATAATTCCACTTATTTGATATGTAGGCGGTCAATTATGAGTTGAATTGATCAATGGCTAACAATTCGATTAAAGTACGCTAAATAATTACATGTTTTCCCGCCTACAAAGTGATAAGAAGTGAGGTGCTCTGTTGAAGGCGACTCCTGAGGACCAAAATCTTTTGATCGAATTGCAATTGATTGATTCACAAGTTACTCAGGCTAAGGTCAAGCTAGCGGGTTTACCCGAATTAGAGCAGATTGCCTCGATCCATCTCCGCCTTGAAAATACCGCGGTTGAGTTAACTGTCGTTGAAACTGAGTTAGCAGATGTTGCTATTGATCTGCGCCGGAGCGAGAACGATGTTGAGCAGGTCGAAGATCGGATGAAGAAGGACGAATCGCGTTTAGCTTCAGGTCAAGGTGCCCCAAAAGAACTCGAACAGCTTCAACATGAACTAGTCACTTTGGGCAAGCGCAAAGCTGACCTCGAGGATGGCGAGCTCGAAATCATGGTGAAATATGACGGCGTGAAGGCTCGGGTCGATGAATTGTTAAATGATCAAGTTGGATTAAAGAAGTTAGAACTTGAACTTAATGTTCGTCTCGAAAATGCGAAGACCGAAATCGATAAGACTCTTGCAGAACTTGTCGCTGCTCGCCAGGCCCTTGAGCCAAAGATTGATTCAGCGCTTCTGGCGTTATATGAAAAAGTACGGATATCCGCAGACGGAGTTGGCGCCGCACTATTAATTGGAAATAAGTGCGATGGTTGCCATTTATCAATAAATGCCATTGAGCTTGATCGTATAAAGGGTTCACCAGCGGATGAAGTTATTCGCTGCGAGGAATGTCGTCGAATCTTGGTGAGGATCTAAATGGCGCGCGAATTTGTTGTAACAGCTGATGGCGGTTCACGTGGAAACCCAGGCGCTGCCGCCTACGGCGCGACAGTTTCTGAAAATGGCGTACTTCTGGCCGAACTCTATGATCTTCTTGGAATTGCCTCTAATAACGTCGCTGAATATTCAGGGTTAATTGCTGGACTTAAGAAAGCACATGAACTTGACCCGCAGGCAAAGATTCATGTGAAGATGGACTCCAAACTTGTAGTCGAGCAGATGTCGGGTCGCTGGCAAATTAAGCATCCAGATATGCGCGAACTAGCAAACCAGGCCCGCTCGATTCATCCAATGGGGCTAATAACTTTTCAATGGATTCCACGTGCAGAGAATTCACATGCAGATCGCCTCGCCAACAAAGCTCTCGATAGTGGAGTTCCTGCCCATTCTAAAACGATCTTGAATTACCTCACCGAACGCTTAGTATCAGATGAAGTTCCAACGACCATTTGGTTTGTTCGTCACGGGGAAACAACGCTCACTCCAACTCGTAAGTTCTCTGGTACCGGTCCTATGGATCCACCGCTAACGGACATTGGCATCGCACAGGCAGGTGCGGTCGCAAAAGAAATTGCGGCCCGCAAGCCAGAATTTTTGATTGCTTCACCATTGATGCGCACCATAATGACGGCAAAAGAAGTTTCTGACGCAACTGGACTTGAACCAATTTTTGATGATCAATGGGTCGAGTGCGACTTCGGGCATTGGGAAGGGCTGACCCCTTCGGAGGTTGGTGAAAAGCATCCTGAGGAATGGACGGGTTGGCTTTCCTCACTTTCATATCGTCCAGGAGGCGGTGAGTCGTATGCCGAGGTTTATTCACGAGTAGTGGCGGGAATTATTGACCTTGTCGAGAAATATCCTGGCAAAAAGATTTGCGTGGTCACTCATAACATTGTGATTCGCGCGATTGCCGCTTATGCGATGAACGCATCACTTGAAAGTATGTACTATGTTGATATTTTGCCTTGCAGTATTACAACTCTTGCAGTTTGGCCCTCCGACGGGCTTCGTGCTTTGAAATCACTGAGCGAGCGTGTCGTGGCCAAGTAATGGCTGTCAATCGACTTCCATCTTCGTACCACAAACTTTTCACTGCTAGCGCACTATCTAATCTTGGTAATGGTGTTTCTACAATTGCCTACCCTTGGATCGCTTCATCGATCACTCGTTCACCACTTTTATTATCAATTATTGGTTTGATGGCAACGATGCCTTGGCTCGTATTTAGCTTACCCGCTGGCGTATTTATTGATCGCTTTGCCCGACGTAGCGTCATTGTTTTTACCGATGTTTTGCGAGGGGTTATAACCCTGATTGTCGCGATATCTATCTGGGGCAATGAATCTTCAATTCATATTGTGCGAAACATTGCCACGAGTCCGATAATCCACACACATACAGCGCTCTACATCTTGTTATTAACAGCAACATTCTTACTGGGATGTGGTGAGGTTCTTGGTAATGGCGCGTCACAGACTTTTATTCCGCTTATTGTCGAAACCGATCAACTTGAAACTGCCAATGGCCGGATGTGGACCTCGGAATCTTTGATGCAAAACTTCATCGGGCCGCCCCTGGCATCGGTGCTTTTAGGCCTTTCAGTCTTTGCACCGCTGATGTTTGACGGCGCTAGTTTCTTTGCATCAGCGGGACTGATTGGCATCATCGCCTCGTCGATGATTAAGAAGCAACAAATCTCTGAAGTGAAACCAAATTTCAAAGCTGAACTCAAAGAAGGTATGACCTGGCTTTGGCGTCATCCATTCTTGCGTCCGTTGGCATTTATATTGGGTTCTATTAACGGAATTAATGCATTAGGAATGTCAGTATTCATTTTATTTGCTCAAGAGGACCTTCATACATCTGTTCTCACATTTGGAATTTTGAGTACAGGAGGAGCAGTAGGAGGAACACTGGGTGGATTACTTGCTGGGCGAATTATTAAAAGATTTGGTCGCGCTTTTATTCTGAAGGTCGTGATATTGGGAGCCCCAATATTTTTAGTAGGCATGGCCTTTTCCCCGGTCTGGGAATTTGTTTGGATAATATCTGCAATCGAAATGTTCTTTGCAATTCTTTGGAATGTCGTCACTGTTTCGATGCGACAAGAAATCATCCCAGATCAGATTCTAGGCAGAGTTAACAGCGTCTATCGCTTCTTTGCCCTCGGGAGCCAGCCGATTGGCGCGATCATCGGTGGATTGCTAGTCACAGTTAGTGTCCATCTATTTTCTCGTGGTTTTGCACTTCGACTGCCGATGTTATTTGGTGCTCTACTCGGCCTTATTGTGGCCGCATTTGCGTTGCCTCATCTGACCCAAGCAAAGATTGATGAAGCTCGAGGCAAGGGTGATAAGGAGTAATCAGAATTAGTTTTCAGTATCAATTATCTCGCGTATCCTTTACCAACTGAAGAGTCGTCTGGGTCACCGCGTTATGAAAATACCGAGGAAAGTCCGGACTCCACAGAGCAAAGTGGTGGGTAACGCCCACCCGGGGAAACCCGCGGGACAGTGCCACAGAAAATAACCGCCGCTCGCAAGAGAGGTAAGGGTGAAACGGTGGTGTAAGAGACCACCGCGTTGATGGTGACATCAATGGCAAGGTAAACCCCACTTGGAGCAAGACCAAAAAGATGGCGCTTGAGAGCTGCTCGCTCGAGTCATCAGGTAGGTCGCTTGATCACGTAAGCAATTGCGTGACTAGATGGATGGTGATCCATTCGCGAAAGCGAGGGACAGGATCCGGCTTATAGGGCGACTCTTCTTTGCTTTTTATGCCATACTTTGAGAGCACTTGGAGCTTGGTAGTAATCGGGACTTGGTTAATTGCCAAGTCCCTTTTGCTTTTCCACAAAGTTCTTTTATGCACAGTTAGATTCTTTGGCTCCACTGACAATTTGAGATCAGCGTACCTTCACCTTCGTGATGCGGGTGTGGTGTAACTGGGAGCACAGGTGCTTACCAAGCTCCAAGTGCGGGTTCAAATCCCGTCACCTACACCACAGTCTCAATCTTGGCGGTCGACCTATTGGTACGGTCAATGTACTGCACTTGATTTTGCATGGAAGAGCCTCAAGAAATTGAGGCTCTTACCTTTCGACATATTAAGTTTGCCGTGATTTATTTAAAAATATAACTAGAATGTAGCGATGGTTCTCGAGATGGCTTTTATTGAAGTCTTGCCGGAAAATGCACGTTGCATTTGAAAATGCTGTTAGAAAAGCTGTTTCTGAAGTTTTAAGCACTGCTAAGGGATACATTGACTTTGAACTTCACATAGGCATAGAACGGGCGGATACATACACGTTCCATATCCATTGGGAAACGCTTGAAGATCACACAGTTGGATTTCGCGAGAGCGAGCTATTTCCAGAATGGCGTGCAATTATTGGAAGCTATTTTGCTAAACCACCGATTGTGGGGCACTGGGAATTAAAGACTTAGAAGAGTCCATTTTTCATGCGGGACTCAGGATCCGACTAATAGAGTGATTCTTCTAATAGAATTACAACATGGATAACCCAGTGCTGGATCAGCTTTTTCGCCAAATGGCTTGGGCAAACAACAAGCTCTTCATTCAACTCAGCGAACTGCCTGAAGAAGCATTGTCGTATTCTGGGTGGAATCCTGACTGGACTGTGGGCAAGTTAGCCAACCACATTGTTTTCGGACAGGGCCGTTTCATTGCTCGTCTTCAAAAGCAACCAGTGCCAACGGAAGCTGAATTCCCATTTACCTCGGCCGGGATGAAGCAATTAGCATCTTCATCAGTCGCGAACGACGAGAAGTTGCTCGCACTACTAAATACTCCGACCGAGATGCTTACCTTTGCGCGATTTGGCGAGACAGTCCAATTCTCAAGTACAACTGTTCTAGCCCAGCCAGTTCATCATGCCACCGAACACCGTGCCCAAATAGCGGATATTCTGGCAATGAATAATATGGATGTTATTAACTTAGACGCTCTTGATCATTGGACTTATGAGCGCTCTCTATAAACAGATACTCGATTCATCAATTTGTCTTATAGGACGACTCTTTTTTATTTTAGCGAAACATAGTTGGCAAAACCCTGGCCAAAGAACTCGGTTTAAGATTGAGATTTAATAAAAGCGAGTACACCGTCGCCAGTTTTGGCCTTGATGATTCTATGCAACTGGCGTTCGGAGATATTCAGAATCTTGGCCAATTCCCCAACTTTTTTGCAGCTGTTATTCATGATTTCCTTTTTAGCCAATTGCAAAATCTTTTCATGTTCGTCCTCAACCGTTAGGTTTGGACTTAGATTGGGTTTACACCTCTTGCAAGAGCGAAATCCTTGATTGAGCGCCTGGCTTGCATCCTTAAAATAGACGACATTTTCTGGGTTGGGAACTTTGCTGGGGCAATGGGGAAGGCAAAATATTCCAGTACTAATAACTCCGTAGAGAAAAGTTGAATTCTTGTCCTTTTGGCGACCGTTTATACGGGAGAAGCGTTCGTCAAATTGAATATGCTTCTGGACTTTCAATTTTCTTCTCCTTTATCAATTTAAGTCTCCGTTGAACCAAGGCGGCTGAAATTAAGACTAACACTCCACCAAAAATCTGACTTATTTTGAAGGGCTCCTTAAGAAAAAGAACGCCAAGAATGGTAGCCACTACGGGGGTTATATATGTAACCGTGCTTGCGACAGTGCTCCCTGCAAGCCTTATATTCCTAAAATTCCAAATGTACGCAAAACCAGTTCCAATTGAACCAAGGGCTAGCATTCCCAACGAAGACTTGAGAGTCCAATGGGAGTGGAGTGGATGGGATAGCAATGTGAAGGGCAGAAGTAAAACTGCTGAACATGTAATTTGTGCCGCAGCCAATGAAGATGCCGAGTAGTCCATCTTGCTCACAAATCTCTTAGAATAAGGAAAAGAAATTCCGTACGAAAATGTTGCAAGGAGCAATGATAAATATCCCTTCCAGTCATTTCCCTGATTGCCGTTGAAGGCGCCTGCGACAAGAACAATTCCTGTAAAACCAATTACCACACCAAGCATTTGATTGCGGTTAACTTTTTGCTCTCGAAACCCAAAACTAATTACCAAAACAGTCATAAGAGGGGTGGTTGCATTGAGAAGACCTGCCATAACGCTTGTGACATGTGTTTCACCGCTGGCAAATAAGTAGCCCGGAAGTGAATTCAACAGTAAGGCAATAACAGCTAAATGTCCCCACACCGAGAGTTTCTTAGGGAGAGGATTTTTGGTAATCAAGCAATAGAGAACCAGCGTTAATCCACCTATGAAACTTCGGAAGAAAGCGACTCCAAGTGGAGTCAAGCTGATCAATCCCCACTTTATGAAGAGGAAGGAACTGCCCCAAGTAATGCCGAGTGCTATAAATCCAGGCAACCAACTCTTTTTATTTGCGTTCTTCATACTCGAAGTCTGCAGGAGTAGGTCTTAGTTTTGTCGGGTAATTGATCAAAAATTCGGACTTCTAATTTCAATTAGTGAAGATTTTCCATCTAGAGAAAGTTACTTTTTAGATTCCTGCGGCTTGACCCTCGGTTCGAGGGTCTGATCCGAGAGCGAAGGTTCCATTAGCCAGAACTTCAAGTAATTGAACAGCAGAGCCATGTCCCCATGCGGCGAGGGTTTTTACTTCATGTCCCTTTGCCCGTAATTGATCCAGTACTTCAGTTGGAACACGATTTTCAATCTCTAAAACTCCACTTCCCGATTCTTCTGCTGAACTTTGCCCGGGTGAATTCAGATGTTGCCAGCGTGGTGCCTCAATCGCTTGTTGAACATTCATCTTTAAATCAACCATATTTATTATCAACTGCAGATTAGTTTGCACCTGAATATTGGCTCCAGGGGTTCCGCCAACTAAATATAAAGAACCATCTGCGCGAACCGCGGTCCAGGCATTTAATGTGTGGGCGGGTCGCTTACCTGGTGCAATTATGTTTGGCGAATCTGGAATAAGTGAAAATCCGGTCAAACGATTATTTAAAATAATTCCGGTGCCAGGTATTACCCATGAGCTTCCAAAGCCATGGAAAACAGATTGAATCCACGATACCGCGTTACCATTTGAGTCGGCGACTAGAAAGTAAGTCGTATCACTTCCTTCGCCAACGGGTTTGATATCTTTCAACGAAGTTTCAAGTGCAATTTGAGCATATCTGGCATCTATATGACTTCGAGATAAAATCTTTTCGACATTAACATCCAGGAATTCAGGATCACCCAAAATCGCATTTCTGTCAGCGAATCCAATCTTCTTGGATTCCACGCCCACATGAATACGATTCGCTTGGGATAGAGAGGCAACATCAAATCTCTCACAAATCAATAGTTCTTCCATCAAGATCATTCCCTGCGTTGGGGGCGGCTGTCCGAAAATTGTGATATCTCGATAGTTAATCGAAAGTGGATCTAAAACACGAGTTGAATGTGACTTCAGATCTTCTGCGTTGAACCAACCTGCAGATCCATCAACTAACTGCTGTGCAATTCGACCTTCATAAAAAGCAGTTCGGCCACCAAGTGCTATCTCGCGCAGCGATTGTGCTAAATCTTTTTGAACGACTAGGTCGCCAATTTTCACATCAACATCTATCCCCATTGCCTCGAATAATTGTGTATTGGGAACAATTTCAAGGTGACCTAGAATCCTTCGGATAAACCCTTCGCCTGCCGGGAAACCATTTTCAGCATAAGCAATTGCAGGAGCGAGCAACTTGTCCATGGCAATCGTGCCGTAGCGCTTATGTGCTTCAAACCATGTTGAAACTAACCCGGGGACTGTTCCGGATTTATAGCCGTGGAGTGGAATTCCATCCTTATAGACAGTTGGCATAGCCGCATGAGGAGCTTCACCGCTTCCGTTGAAGGCCAAATTACTTTTGCTTGCGGCATGATGCGTTATTAGAAATGCATCACCCCCTAAATGAGATGCTCCTGGTTCAACAACACAAATGACTGCGCTCAGTGCAATTGCTGCATCAATGAAGGAGCCGCCTTGTTCTAAGATTGAAATTGCCGCACTGACGGCTAATGGTTGGCTTGCCGCCGCCCCACCTCTTTTGGCATAAACCACACTACGACCCGTTTGCATTTGTGAACTGTGTCGTACTTTAACTGGGATTACAAGAACAGTTGATTCGTAAGTAGCATTTATATGTGTTGCGCTATGTAAAACCATAAACCATAATTAAGGCATGACATATCAACTGAGAGATCTCAAAGACCAAGTAATTGTAATTACCGGCGCAACCGCAGGAATGGGTGCGGCGACCGCACAGGAATTAGTTGAGCAAGGCGCCAAGGTTGTTTTAAATGCACGTAACGAAGCTCGCCTTAAAGAAATTGTTGCGTTGCTTGGGGAATCAAATGCAACCTATGTTGCGGGCGATTGCGCAGAACCAGCCGTTTCAAAGGCGATTGCTAAAGCGGCGATTGATAAATTTGGAACTATCGATGCTGTTGTACCAAATGCTGGAATCGGAATGTACGGTTCAATTTTGGATTACAGCGACGATGAAGTGAATCGGATGATGCGCACTAATTACGAAGGCACGGTTCATATTATTCGTGCTTGTCTGCCCACAATGATTGCAAAAAAAGCTGGTGACATCGTAATAGTTTCGTCAGTCGCAGGATTTCGTGGTGGCGGGGATGAAGCGATCTATGCTGGAACAAAGCATGCACAAGTAGGTTTAGCGGGCGGACTTGATCGAGAACTGCGGGAAAAAGGTGTTCGTGTCGCGCTGGTATGTCCCGCAGGGACTGAAACTGAATTCGCATTAGGTGCTGGTCGTACTTCAGGTGCCCCGGTACTTGCTAGTTATCTTCGTTCTGAAGATATTGCGTTCCAGATTACGACGATCTTGAAGCAACCTCGTTCGGTTCGTACACATATTTGGACTCTGTGGTCGATGAACCAGCAGTCTTAATGCCGCATGGTACGAAGGTATCCGAATTGTACGGGGATCACTCCACCGATGCCCATTCTGTGCCGAATTCTGGCTCGATCTTGAATACATCGAGGTCGAAGTTTGGATCAAATTCGACTTTGGTAATTTCGACAATTCTGTAGATAGCGTCTTGAAACCAGGATGATGCACTGAGTACAACGCCCCGTTCGCGATCAACGCTCAACTTAAGAAATTCGGCATCTCCGATCGTTAGACCGTGCAGGCCTATTCCACGGTCAGGATCTTCTACATCGAGAATCGTTACCTTGGCTTCAATTGTGCGCCGTCCAATTCTCATCCCTTCTGAGAGTTCCGCGACATGAAGTTGCCCAGCGTATTCTGCCGTCCGTAACAAGTCTTGCCCATCTCCCTGACCGTGGCCGTAGTTCGCTCTTCCGCCGTTCGTGAAAGACCTGCCCCATCCATTGCTCCAAAAAGTCGATCCCTCAATGACTACGTCAATAAGTCCATCTCCCACTTTAAACTTCGCACGGCGCTTTTCCGGGGTGGCCCAAAGAGACCAAGTCTCTTCATGATTCCCTGACTCAACCACCATGGCCGTTCCGTCCTCCTCGTCCTCGTTAGAGTCGGATCTTTCGTACATAGCGACGCGAGCACCGCTTGCCATCATGCGGTCGATCTGGGTTTGCCACGCAAAACTCAGGACGTCGATATTGACCCAAGTTCGACCCTCGATGAAGAGCGCCGTCCACCGAGACTCAGACGTTTCAAGCAAATTGAAGAATTCACTTTCGAGTGCTGACATAGTTCAACTATAGGCTCTAGTGACAGAAGTACGAGCAAGCGAGCGGTTTATCTCGCTCGCTATCGCAACCCCATCAAATAGGTAACTAGAATTCTGTGATGATTCTGGAGATAGCATTTATTGAAGTACTGCCGGAAAATCACCTTGCATTTGAAAGCGCTGTTAGAAAGGCGGTTTCAGAGGTATTAAGTACTGCTCGGGGATACATTGATTTCGAACTTCACGAGGGTATAGAACGGCGTGATACATACACATTCCATATCCATTGGGAAACGCTTGAAGATCACACTGTTGGATTTCGTGAGAGTGGGTTATTTACAGAATGGCGCGCAATTATTGGAAGTTATTTTGTGAAGCCACCCCTCGTAGAGCATTGGGAACTAAAGGCTTAGCAAAACCCATTTTTCATGCGAACACAGGATCCGAGTTATAGGGCGACTATTGGCTTTCAATTAAGCATCTCAATAGCTCTTTTCCAAGTTTTATCCAAGTCTGCATTGATAGGAAATCTATTGGCATTTTCTAAATCAACGAGGCCATGAAAGAGAGCCCAGACAGCTCGTGCATGTTCGTGATCCCTTCCAGTTATTTGAATAATCATTTGTGTTACACCATCTTCCAAACCGATTGGGAGGCGATCTCTTAATAAAGGAATACGCAACGTCACTTCATAAAGATGTGGATTTTGAGTCGCCCACATCCGATACGCGAGAGCCTTTGCTTTCTTGCTCTTGGGTGCTCTCATCAGGGCGTCACCCATCCGTTGAATGCCCCAAGCTTGCAGTTGGGCGATGATCTCATCGCGGCTTGATACGTGCTTGTAGAGACTCGGGGCTTTGATGTGTAGGCGATCCGCCAGATTCCGCATACTGAGGGCTTGAAGACCCTTTTCTTCGAGAAGCAATAATGCCTCAGTAAAGATTCGTTCTTTAGTTGGGCCGAGGGTGTTAGCCATAGTAAGTTTAGGCTAACACCGTTAGCGAGGAGCTGCAATGTATGTAACTGGAAAACCTAAACTGTGGCTACGCCTTGAAGGATTAGTTCTCCTTATTGCCACGATCTTTTTATTTGCTGGACAACACCAGAAATGGTGGATCTATCCCGCATTACTTCTCGTGCCAGATATTTTTATGTTGGGCTATTTGGCAAATACCAAGATCGGTGCGTTTTTCTACAATTTAGGGCACAGCTATTTTGCCCCTGCGTTGATGATCCTGCTGTCATGGAGTGCACACAACAAACTTGCAATCGCTATGGGAGTCATTTGGCTCGGTCATATTGGCATGGATCGTTTCTTTGGTTTCGGGTTGAAATATGACTCAGATTTCAAGCACACCCATTTGGGAGATATGAACAAGCCAAAGAAGTAGTTGAGTTTCCTAATTAAAAGTATTTCCATTGTTAGGCCACGAAGGTAATCTGACGATTGTGAAAACAATCCTGGATGCAATTGGAAATACTCCATTAATAAACATAGAAGGAATTTTTGTAAAAATGGAGTATCTCAATCCTTCGGGTTCGATAAAGGCACGCATTGCGAAGTACATTATTGAACGTGCCGAGAGCGAAGGATTGCTAGGCCCTGGCGACACCATTGTTGAGGCAAGCAGCGGAAACACAGGAAATGCAATGAGCATGGTTGCCGCCGTTAAGGGTTACAAAATGTTGGTTGTAATGCCGGAAGGATTAAGCCCGGAGCGCACCGCAATTTCGCGCGCTTTTGGTGCTGAAGTTCGCACTCTCGGGGATTTCCATGTGAATAGGGCTTTGGAAGAAGTTCGGCGAATCGCAAGCCAACCGGGTTTTTATGCACCACAGCAGTTTGATAATGAATGGAACGTTACCGAAAATCATGACTGGTTGGCACAAGAGATTCTCCATGAACTTACCGAGAAGCCAGATTTAGTTGTTGGCGGAGTTGGTACCCGTGGCACATTAATTGGTGTTGGAAGTGCATTTAAGGAAGTAAATTCGAAGTGTAAGAGTTACGCTTTAGAACCATCTGAATCTTGCACAATCGCGTGTGGTGAGGTTGCGAAACATCTGATTGAAGGAATATCCGACGGCTTCATTCCTGGGATAGTTGAGCGTCACAGCAAAGAGATTGACGGCTTTATCCACATTCATTCAAATGATGCTGTGGCAGAAACCCGTCGACTAGCGCGTAAGCACGGCATTTTTGTCGGGCCTTCTTCTGGCGCTCACTTATTAGCAGCAAAACAATTGAAGGAAGAGTTGGGGCTTGAAACGGTTGTTACTTTCTTCTGTGATGAGGGGGAGAAGTACATTGCCGATTATTGGTTGAAGTAAAACCGTTCTCTAGGGATGGGGTTATGATGGGCAAAGGAGTTGGTTCAGGGCTTTTGAGAGAGGTGAAAAATGACTCAATGTGAACATAACTTCCAGTTGGATCCAATTGATGGTCAGGTTAAATGTATAAAGTGCGGTGACCTTGATGATGAAATGCAGTTGCAAAATCCTGGACTGGAAAAAAAGGAAGAGAAGGACGATTTCTATAAGACTCAGGTAAATTTCGAGTAATTGCAATCCAGCGGAAAGGCGATTCTCTCGATCCTTTATGACTAAACAAGAGAACTTCACAGAAGGAACTCAGTACTTGACCCTATTCCGGATGTAGTCTCAAAATATGTTTATGGTATTAGTTTTGGTTCTTATCTGGGTCATCATGGTGATGGTCCCAACGGGAATCATATTTAGTAAAGGTCTACGGTTTGGAAAAAACGTAGTTGTTCGTTGTAGTGCTAATCATTTGTATACAACCATGTGGATTCCTAGCGTCTCACTTAAAGCTTTTCGTTGGGGTTTTCGCCGTTATCAGTATTGCCCAGTTGGTAAACATTGGGCCTGGATCTCTCAATTGCGCGGACCTGAGTTAACTTTTGAGGCGATCGCAGAAGCTAGCAAGACCCACGATATCCGAATTTTCTAGATGCTGAACTAGAGGGAGGCAGGTCCATCTGCTACCTTTCACCCACCTCTTAATTATTTAAGTGGCTGAGATCCAATGAGCGAAATCCGGTGCAATTCCGGTGCTGTCCCGCAACTGTAAAGGTCTATTGACCTAAGCCAGGTCGCCTCACATATCTCTTGATTACTAACCTCGGAAGAAGGTTGGAAGGAGCTAGGCCAGCATGACTCAAGGCATTGCAATTATGGTTCAAGGTTGTACAAGTGATGCAGGTAAATCATTAATTACTATGGCGCTATGCAGGTATTTATCTGATCAAGGCTACAAAGTAGCGCCGTTTAAAGCACAAAATATGTCAAATAATGCACGTGTTGTTGCCGGGGGTGAAATAGGTACCGCGCAGTGGTTGCAAGCAAAAGCAGCACGCGTGACACCCGACGTCCGGATGAATCCCATTCTTCTCAAACCAGAATCTCATGTGCACAGCCAAGTTATTGTTTTGGGGAAAGTGCACCTCGAGTACTCGCGGATGGATTGGCGCGGCCGTAGTAATTTGCTCTGGCCAATTGTTCAAGGCGCACTACAGAATTTATTGAGTGAATATGAGATTGTTGTAATTGAAGGTGCGGGTAGCCCCGCGGAAATTAATTTAGTGAGTTCAGATATTGTGAACATGCGAGTTGCGGAGGCGGTGAAGGCAAAGGTTTTGCTCGTGGTGGATATCGATCGAGGCGGGGCATTTGCGCATCTTTTTGGGACCTATTCGCTGCTCCATGAAAGACAGCAGAAACTGATAACTGGTTTTGTTTTAAATAAGTTTCGAGGCGATTCTTCGTTGCTTGCCCCTGGTCCTGAGTTATTAACCAAGCTAACTGGATTGCCTTTGGCGGGGATCGTTCCACTTTTTCATCATACAATCCCCAACGAGGAAGGCCCATCTCTTCATATTAATTCGATAGTGCCAGGTCGGAAAAATGTTCAAGTAATTTGCGGCCCCTACGCGTCAAATCTGGATGAATTTACTTTGCTTCAACAAGTTTGTAATCTGAGTTGGATTCGGTCACCTGATGAAATTACCAATCCTGACCTTCTTATCCTTCCTGGCTCAAAGAATTCTGCCGCTGATAGAGCGTGGATGCGTGGCAATGGTTTAGATAAGGCAATCATCAAGTTGGCTAAGAACAATGTTTCCGTTATGGGCATTTGTGGTGGCATGCAAATTCTTGGTTCATCCATAAGAGATGATTCCAAGATTGAATCTAAGGTGCCTTCGGAAGGCCTGGGCTTATTAGATATTGAAACCGAATTTTTTGAAGATAAAAGAGTAATCCGGACTTCAATGAGGATCCCCAGAATGGATCATGAATGGGCATGGCTTTCTGAGAAGACGATTGATGGCTATGAAGTTCGATTTGGCCGCTCGAAAGCGAGAGGCAGGGGCAGCAGTAATAAAAATGAATGGTGTGATTTTTTTCAGGACGCAAATATCTTGGGAATTTATATTCATGGGCTCTTCGAAAATGAAGAAGTGCTTAATGATTTTTCAGGTGTGAAATTTAAGAATTTAGAATTTTCATTAAGTGATTTATCTGAGAAGGTTATTGCTGGGTTTGACCCGCAGTGGCTAGAAAGTTTTATTCCACATAAGCAAAAAATCGAAGGAAGAGCATGACCGTCCTACCAGGAGATTATAAAGAGCCAGCAGAGAAGAACCATGTTGAGTCTTTTTGGGGAACTATGAATAGGCAATTCTTGTCGGTTTTTACATCAAAAAACCCCGTGATTTCTCACGGGGTTTCAGGCAAAAAGTTCTTATTTTGCGTCTGCCGCAACTGCTGCGATTGCTGAAATTTCGAAGTCGAGTTTGACCGCATCTGAGACCAAGAAGCCACCAGTTTCTAGAGCGGCGTTCCAGGTGAGACCGAAATCTTTTCGATTGATTTCCCCTTGACCTTCAAAGCCAAAGCGAGCGTTACCGTACGGGTCTTTCGAAGTACCGAGGTATTCAAATTCAATTGTGATTGGCTTAGTGACATCCTTCATTGTTAAATTGCCTTCAACAACGACCTTGTCTGTACCAGCATCTTTAATAGATGTTGATACAAAGGTGATCTTTGGAAAGTTAGCTACATCGAAGAAATCAGGTGACTGCAAGTGACCATCGCGATCTGGGCTGGCGGTATCCACTGAGCCTGCGCTTATTTCGATACTGAGTGAAGCAACGCCATTGGCAACTATTCCGGAGCCACTGTATTCATTGAAATTTCCACGAACCTTGGAAACCATGGCATGGCGAAGGCTAAAGCCGATGCGGCTGTGTGAAGGGTCTATGTTGAAAGTACCATTTGGTAAAGATGAGAGAACTGACATATTTAATCCTTTTGTTGGGTTTTATTGGTAAAACCAATGTATTTGTACGTAATGAACACTATATGAACATAGTTGAAATTTCAACTATTTATGTGGTGCGAATGGTCACAAGTGGATGCAATCGATTCGCGTTTACAAACCGTCCTCATGCTAATTCACTGATCTCTCAGCGAACACAAGGATTGTTAGTTAAAAATCAATACTTTCGGCCTTCGCCACATCCACAAAACTATCTGGCAATTGATATTTACTGCATGCGCAATTGAGTTCGGCCACGATCTGTTCGGCGGTAATCTTTACACCCTCCCAGGTTTCATCCATCGTTGTGTGGGCATCTTCGACTAAAGTGATATTAAATCCGCGTTCGAATCCGGCATGGATCGTATTTCGGACGCAGTAATTTGATTGAGCGCCCGTAATGACCAAATGCCCGATATCAAGTCCCGCAAGGATTTCTTCGAGTTCTGTTTCTTCGAACGCGCTGCGGTAAAGTTTATGAATAATCTTTTCATTTTTGGCTGGTTTCAATTCTGGGACGATCTGCCATTCTTCACTGCCAATTGGCATTTCATTTTCTGAATGCTGTACCCATATGACAGAAACGCCGCGATCGCGTGCCCTCGATACGAGATTTGCAATTCGACTGACTATTTCATCGCGTTTCCATGCATTTTCAACGACTCCATTTTGCACATCAATGACCATCAATACAGTCTTCTCGTGCTCTTCGTATGCAGTCATCTTAAGCACCGCGCTTCCCTTTATTTACTATCTAAGGTCGAGTAAACATTATTACATGAGAGTTATTGAACTTTCTGAGTTTTCAAATATTCATTTCAAAATGAAGTGTAAATCACTTTCTCATTGGATAATTGATTCAGAAAAGGCTTCAACACACCTTTGAATATCTTCCTTGGTGTGCTCAGCAGAGATCTGAATTCTAATCCGAGCTTTCCCGAGTGGAACCACCGGGTAAGAGAACGCAACTGCATGGATACCTTGAGAATGGAGTCCTGTGGCACACTCAACCGCGCGGGATTCCGATTCAAACATCACGGGAATAATCGGATGTTCACCTGGCAATAACGGAAAATTACGCTCCCCCATCAACTCTCTAAAGAGTTGTGCATTTTCATGCAGGGTGGTCCGAAGCTGATGGCCAGTCTTTACGAGTTCTAGCGCTTTGAGCGAACCAGCTACGACTGTTGGCGGAACGGAATTTGAGAAGAGGTAGGGCCTTGCCCTCTGCCGGAGTAAATCAATAATCTCTTTTTTTGCACTTATATATCCACCCGAGGCACCGCCAAGAGCTTTGCCCAGCGTTCCAGAGATTATGTCAACTCTGCCTTCCACTCCAAAGTGTTGCGGTGTTCCCGCTCCAGTGCTTCCCATAAATCCAACAGCATGCGAGTCATCCACCATAACCATCGCATCATATTTGTCCGCGAGGTCACAGATTTCTTTCAGGGGCGCCAGGTATCCATCCATCGAAAATACGCCATCGGTAACAATAAGTCTGCGGCGCGCTCCCTTTGCTGCAATAAGTTGTGCCTCAAGATCTGTTATATCTCGATTTCGATAGCGAAATCTCTGAGCCTTTGAAAGCCTGATCCCGTCAATAATCGAAGCATGGTTTAGTTCATCTGAAATGATTGCATCTTCTTGCTTCATAATGACTTCGAAGATTCCACCATTTGCATCGAAGCAAGATGGGAAGAGGATTGTCGCTTCTTGTTGCAAGAACGCGGACAATTCGGCTTCGAGTTTTATATGCAAATCTTGTGTTCCACAGATAAATCGAACGCTAGAGAGACCGTAACCATGATCATCCAGACTCTTCTTTGCCGCTTCAATAATCTGAGGGTGATTTGAGAGTCCAAGATAGTTATTGGAACAGAAATTTAGAAAGGGTTTGCCATCAATGGTTATGTGAGTGCCTTGCGCAGAAGTAATTTCAACTTCAGTTTTCTTTGTTCCCGCATTTTCAATCTCGCTAAGTTCTGAAATGAGTTGGTCACGAACGTGAGTAAACATTCTTAACTCCAATCCAAAACGATTTTGCCAGCATTGGACTGCGATGCAACCCTGAAGGCTTCTTCCCATTCGGTATAAGGCATTTTGTGAGTGATGACCGGAGATATGTCTAACCCCTTCTTAATCATTGCTGTCATTGCATACCAAGTTTCAAACATTTCTCGCCCGTATATGCCCTTAATTGTTGCCATCTTCGTAATGACATTAGCCCAATCAATTTCGATGGGCTTAGTGGGCAAACCCAATAAAGCAATTCGAGCGCCATGACTTATGTGTTCCAAAATTTGCGGGAGCGCTGTGGAACTCCCACTCATTTCAAACGCTATATCGAAGCCTTCTGCCATCCCGAGTTCGCCCATAACATCTTTTAGATTTTGCGTTGAAACATTTACTGCAACATCAACGCCCATCTTGCGGGCGAGCGCTAAACGAGGTTCTGCAATGTCGGTAATAACAATGTAGCGCGCTCCAGCGAAGCGGGCCACTTGCGCCGCCATCAAACCTATTGGTCCGGCACCAGTTATCAGCACATCTTCGCCGACTAGCGGAAATGAAAGCGCGACATGCACCGCATTGCCCAGCGGATCAAAGATGGCCGCGAGATCGGGATCGATTTTTCCTTCGTGTTTCCAGACATTGGATTCTGGGATACATATATATTCCGCAAAAGCGCCATCCCGATTAACGCCTACGCTCACGGTATTCATGCAGAGGTGGCGCCGACCCGCGCGACAATTTCGGCATAAATTGCAGACGATGTGACCTTCACCTGATACGAAGTCGCCGACTTTAACGCTGGTAACTTCAGATCCCACTTCAACGATAGTCCCACTGAATTCATGGCCAGGGGTCATTGGAACTTTGATAGTTTTACTGGCCCAGTCATCCCAAGCCAGAATATGTAGATCAGTCCCGCAGATTCCGGTGCGAAGGATTTGAATTTTTACATCTCGAACGCCCGGAACTGGCTCTGCAATATCGACCAAGACAAAACCTGGCTTGCTTTCAATTTTCCGCAACGCCTTCATGTGACTCCCTCGCTTAAAAGGGAGTCTACATTTGTACCGATTCCATCTACCTCCAAGAAGTTAGTCGTTACATGGGTACTGCTTCGAAAACTCTGACTCCAGCTTTGTTAGGGCAGGTCTTTGCGAGGGCCACTGCGCTCGCCAGATCTTCAGCGTTGATCAAGGAGTAACCACCAACAAAATCAGTAAACGAGGTTAATTCGGTTACTTTGTTACCGGTGACAAGGGTTCCGCCATTAATAGGATTTCCAATGTCAACTAGATTCCCACCAAGGGATTTGAACCAAGCCATCCAATCACCTTCTGTGTCGGAATCATCTTCGTTTGACGCATTATAAATAAATAGAAATTTCTTCATTTCTTATTCTCCTTCTTTAGATTCTCTTTAAACTCGATTGTTTGAGCGTAGTTTTCGAGGGTTTCGGGGCCGCCATCCCAATAGGCATGAAATTGCGAGACCCAATTTTGGATTCCTCGTAGCGAAGTTCGATTCAACGTTAGGAAAGTTACCCTTCCGGTCTTTTGACGCTTTACGATGCCCGACTCCTCAAGCACTTTTATATGCTTGTGAATTGCTGGCAACGACAGTCCGCGTTCTTGGGCCAATTGACTGATGGCAGCTGGTTGCAAACTAAGCATCATGATGATCTCTCTACGATGCTCATGTGAAAGAGCGCTAAAAAGAAGGTCAAGATCTTTGGTTTCCAATTCGGCTTTCATCAACACTTAACTTAAAGGTTAAGTGATTTGCTGTCAATAGATGTTTGTTGTTGCACTTAACCTAGAATTCCCCAATGACCTCGACAAAAATGA
>Ga0207933_1000539_pt1 | contig 36033 bp, 25 predicted proteins | sample NGESurdeep092012_4_FD_184488 | JGI IMG/M metagenome (GOLD analysis project Ga0207933, IMG submission 184488) | Arctic peat soil microbial communities from Barrow, Alaska - NGEE Surface sample F53-3 deep-092012 (SPAdes) | ecosystem: Environmental > Terrestrial > Soil > Wetlands > Peat ... | reverse complement strand
GGCCGCTAGCAGGGCTCGACTCCGCCAGCCCCCATCTTGACGAGGTCGAACCGGCCCAGTCCCCTCGGGGGCTGGGCCTTCGGCGTTTCCGGGCGTCGAACGCGTCCATCAGCTGATCGCGGCGCTCTTGGCTGCCGCTTGATACGGATGCGGGGTCCGCATCCCGAGCACCAGATACTCGGACAGCGGTCCCTGCCAGCCGCCCGGTTGTGTGTGCCGATGCCGCGGGCGCTCAAGAACTGGCATGATCGGCGGTCCGCCCCCGATCCGGAGTGTGCCCTGTGCCGAGCCTCCCAGCATCCAAGGTCAGTTACAACGGATACACCTACTACGCTGGCGTTGTGAGCGGAAAGCTGCTGCTCGCCAACTCCCGAGTATCCCGCAGGATTGAGGACGCCGAGGCAGGCAGGCTTCAACCGGAGCCTACAGCCCAGCCGCGCTCGCGAAATCGCACGCTATCTGGAGACCGAGCACTCCTCGATACCGACCAATCTCGTTCTCAGCGCGCAGCCGGAGGCCGAGGCCGGGTTCAAGCGTGGTCACCTTCATTGGGTCGAAACGCCTGCTGGGGCCTTCCTTGTCCTCGACGGACAGCACCGTCTGTTCAGCATGCAAGATACGGTAGCTGACTATGACTTCGCGGTCGCCATCTACGCTGGGCTCACCCCTCAGCAGGAGGTTCAACTATTTGTAGACATCAATACGAAGCAAAAAGGTGTCCCACCGGCGCTCCTCCTAGACATCAAGCAGCTCGCCGGAACCGAGACAACACTCGAGGAGAAGCTGCGTCATATCTTTGATGCCGTAGCTCACGATCCAGCATCGCCTCTCCGCGGTCAACTCTCGCCTGCCGCAACTCGAGCTGGGATGGTCTCACGTGTTACGTTCAATACCGCTCTAAAGAAGCCGCTCGAAGCTGGCACCTTGGGCCAAACCGACAGCGACGATGACCGTGCGCGACTGGTCATCAACTATCTGATCGCCGCCCACCGGGTTATACGTCAGAGCGGAGCGCAGCGCAACGACCTGACGAAGGCAACAATCCTCCAAGCGTTCTTCGAGATTTTTAACGATGTCATAGACCAAACGCTCGCTCGTGACGAAGCGCTTCGCCCCGACAATCTCACCCAGACGCTTGAGCCGCTAGCCGGACTAGACTTCGATGAGTACGTGGGTAGTAACCGCCCGAGCAAGGCAAAGCTCGTGGCGGACATGAGGGCGCAACTCTTGAATGCGCCAGCTGTCACGTCCGACATGCTGTAAAGCAATGCTCACGAGAAGCGCAGGCTTCGCAGACCTCGAGCAACTGAGCACAGTCGCCCTAGGCCGTGTAGCTCTACATCACAAGCAGCCGTTTAGGCTAGACCAGCTGCTCGAAGCATACGGCAGCGTATTCTCACTTACGAAGGCTGGCCTCGAGGCGGACCTGCCAGAAGAAGCGCTCCAGATTGCGCTTGGGACCGAGGCCGAGACGGCGACCGACCGATTTACCAGGCAGCTTGCGACCTATGACTCGCTGTCAGGCAACGGCAAAGACCCGCTCTGGACAGCTGTGACCGCTTACTACGCAGGGTTCTTTGCGGCGAACGCCCTAATGCTGGCCTGTGGACGCGGCTTCGTAAACGTCAACCCGTCGGCGGTTTCGGCTGCAACGAGTCGCGGTCTCTACAGCGTCAGTGTCAGCCCAGCGTCAGGCGCGGGGCAGCTCAATCTGGCCTTGAGCAAGATAGACCAAAGTAGCCATCGCGCCACCTGGCACGAGTTGCAAGTGCTCGTCGATTTCCTCTCAGCGGTAGCGGGCAATGGGCCACGGGAGAGGCAGACGTTCACCGCGTTGAGCGCCCTGATTGCGCGTCCGGCTTGGCTGAGCCAAGCGAGGAACGAGATCAACTACGACTTCGCGCGGGACCCGTTCCAGGCCAGCCTCTGGCCACGGGAGCTGCCCCACTTGCCGGACGAGGCGGCGGTCGAGGCGCGGATCTTGACTATCATTGCACCGCGTGCCGAACAGCGGTTTGAACTCGTGATCGCATCTTGTGCCTCGCTGCTCGGCGGGTTGTTCCAGGGCTTCGCCAGGCGGGGTGGAAAGATGGACCCACAGAGAAAGCAGCGGCGGCTCGGCTGCATCGCTGCCTGCCCGCACCTCACTTGGCTAATGATGTAATCACCCAAGGTTCGTGCTGTACGACATCGTGCCGCCATGTGAGCGGCGACGTGACGCCCGTGGCCCCGCTTTTGGGGCCACGGTTTCAATAAGGCAAAGATGATGAGGTCTTCACGTTTGCCCGTTTGCAGGGGTTTTCGGGGCCGTTCCACGGCCTGGCCACACCTTAAGCGGCGCTTGACCACACCGCTGGCGCCTTCAGCGCCCGCGCCCGGCCGACCCGCTGTGCATGCTCGGACCCTTGCGGCCCCAGCCCTCGGCGCGCTCGGCGTCCTGTGTTGAGAGCGCGTGCAGCTCGCCTATGAGCTCTCTCAGTCGGTGGCTGTTCTCGAACCAGGGCTCGTAGCGTTCGAGCTGCTCTGGGGTGAGGCGGCGCGTGACGGTCTTGCCTTCGATCTTGCGTGTCCAGGTGACGTAGGGGCCGTGCAGCTTCGGCGGCTCGGCGTGGCAGGCGCAGTTTGGCTTGCCGCAGCGGTTCATCACGACGTTGATGCTGCCGGGCAGGGCGTGGTCGATCGCGGCGATCTGCGTTTTGAGCTGCAGACGGCGACGCTCTGATCGCTCGCTCTGGCTGCGGGCGCCCTTGGGCATTTGATGATGATCGCTCATTCTGTCCGATAGTAGCGCTACTGTCGGACAGAGGTGATGACAGGTAAGGTCGGCAGCCATCCCGACGGCGGCGCGCAGGCGTCGATCTGCGCCTACCGCCCCCAGGGGGTCAGCGAGCGTGCGGGCGCCTTCGCGCGCGCTGTGGTGAGCGGGGCTGCGCCTTCCAGCGAGGCCCGGACGAAGGCGCTTTTGTTCGCCGCCAGCCGCCTGGGCGCCTTCGGCGAGTCGGTGGGCCTTGAGCTTGAGGCCGGGGTGCTTTTGCATCCCGCGGTGATCGAGCGCTTCATCGTGGCGGGCGAGCGGACCTTCTCAGCGCCGACGCGGCGCACACTGCGCACCAACCTGCGCTCGCTTGCGCGTGCCGTTGCGGCCCATCCCCAGCCGACGCCGGTGGCGCTGGGCCGCGAGCGCGCCAAGCCCCCCTACAGCGCGCACGAGCTCGAGCTGTTCCTGGCGAGCGCCAAGGCGCTCTCGACGCCATGCCGGAGGATGCGTGCACAGGCGTTGATCTGCCTGGGCGCGGGCGCTGGGCTCCTGGGCTCTGAGCTTCGCCACATCAGGGGCGCCGACGTGAGCGAGCGCTGCGGTGGCCTCGTGGTGGAGGTGGGCGGGCCCAGGGCGCGGATCGTACCGGTGCTCGCCCGCTTTCACGAGCCGCTCTTGGCCAGCGCCGCGTTCGCGGGCCAGGGATACCTGCTGGGCGCCAGAAACCCCGACCGCAAGAACCTCACCTGCCAGCTCGCTGCCCTGTTCTGCGACCGCAGCCTGTCGCGGCTTGATACCGGGCGGCTGAGATCGACCTGGCTTCACAGCGCGGCGCAGGCGATCGGCCTGCAGACGTTCATGGCCGCCGCGGGCGTGCGCTGCTCCCAACGCCTCGGGGACATCGCCGCACAGCTGCCCGCGCCTTCAGAAGCAGAGATGGTGGCGCTGCTGGGAGGATCGCCGTGAGCGGCCAGATCCCGCTTGAGCGCCTCCAGAGAATCATCGACGCCTCGGGCGTCGCGGAGCGCATCGAGGCGCTGCTGCCGATCGGGGTGCGCCCTCGCCAGCTTTCCGTGCGCACGCTGCTGCTGGGGATGCTGGCCTGCCTCTATGACGGGCGTCCAGCGCACCTGAGAAGGGTCCACCAGGCGCTGATCGTCCTACCCGAACAGGAGCGCCGGCGCCTGGGCGTCATCGCCGCCTGGCGCGATGGGGAGCACCTGCTCACCTACCGCCAGGTGGAGCGCACCTTTCACCTGATCGTCAGAGCGCTCTCCAAGCGCAAGCCCGACGGGCGCCCCGCTGAGACGCTCAGCGACGTGATGGACACGCTGATCGAGGCCAGCGTGCAGGTACTCGGCCCCCCGCAGAGCACCGCGCTCGCCGTCGACTGGACCGACTATGAGAGCTTCTATCGGCCCCCGCGCAAAAGACGCGCCGAGGGCGAACAGGCCGAGCCTCTCCCAGAGGACGCCGAGCCGCAGACGCGAGGCAAAGAGCGCGAATGCGCGGACCCCGAGGCCTCCTGGGGACACCGCCGCGGCGATTCACCCGGGCAGAAAGACGAGGCGTTCTTCGGCTGCTACCTGCAGGCCGCAACGACCGTCAAGGAAGAGAATGGCGGCGAGGTTCCAGAGCTCGTGCGCCGCATCTCACTGACCAGCTGCGAGATCGACCCGCCGGGCGCGTTCGTGGCGGTGCTGCAACGGATGGCCAAAGACCCCATCGCCCTCGGCGACGTGCTCGCCGACTCGGGATACGCCTACCGCGTCGCGGAGGACTGGGCGATCGGGCTGCGCATGATCGGCGCAGCGCTCATCCAGGACCTGCACCCGGGCGACCGCGGACCCAAGGGCACCCACATGGGCGCGATCCTCGCAAACGGCAACCTCTACTGCCCCGCCACCCCCAGCACGCTGCTTGCGCTCGGTCCGCCGGCGCGCGGCACGAGCGAACAGGAGCTCGCCGTCCACGACCAGCAGACCGGCGAGCTCGCCGCCTACAAGCTCTCACCGATCACCGCCTATGACCAGGACGGCTACCGCCGTCTCGCCTGCCCCGCCGCCGTCGGCAAGCTCCGCTGCCCGCTGCGGCCCGCATCGATGCAGCTGCCCCACACCCGAGCGCAGGTGCTCTCGCCCCCAGAGCACCCACCCGTCTGCTGCTCACAGCAGACGATCACCGTCCCGCCGTCCATAAACGCCAAGACAGCCGGCAAGCACGACTACCCCTCAGCCGCCTTTCGGGCCTCCTACAACCGCCGCTCAGCCGCCGAGCGGACCTTCTCCACCATCAAGGACCCCGCCACGAACGACATCTCCGCCAAGGGATGGTGCCGCCTCCCGGGGATCACCGCCCCCTCGCTCTTCCTCACCTGCCTGTTCGTCGTGCGCAACATACGCATTGCCGACGCCTTCGACGCCCGCCAAACCGAGCAAGCCCGCCGGCAGGCCCGCGGGCACCCGCCACGCACACGACGCAGACGCAGAGAGACCATCCACGATCTGCTCGCCGCCGCCAACGCACCGCCGACCTGAACGCAGCCGGCGGCCCCCCGCAGAAGAACCCTCCAAGAACACCATCGATGAGACGCGGGCACTCGACGGCCTCGAACAGCTGCACCCATCCGCCCGCCCCGTCATGCTGCGCGCAGCGCCCCACAAACGCGCTCCACAGCACCGTCGAGCCCGCACCCCCAGCCCAGACGAGCCAAGAGCGGTGGTGTCAAGCCCAAACGTGAACAACCAAAGCCTTCAAACGTGAAGACCTCAGGGACGGAGAGGGCGGGATTCGAACCCGCGATGGAGTTTAACCCCCATACTCGCTTAGCAGGCGAGTGCCTTCAGCCACTCGGCCACCTCTCCCTGTGATCGGGTGGCCAGTGTAGAGGCTCGCCGGCCGTCGGTGCACGCAGTGGCGGGCCTCCGAACGCTTCCTCGACGTGCTCATCGACTTCATCGACTCGACCGAGCCAGCCGCGCGGGAACGGACGGTTTAGAGCTGTCGGTCGCTAAACCGCAACATCGGGTCGATGCCGGGGTTGGCGTCCAACAGGAGGCACACCCGTAAGCACGTCGGTTGGGAGACGCGAAGGATGGTGACGGACATGACCAGAACCCACACGCCTGAAGCTGCTGATCATCGCCATCGCACACGCATCGTGCTGTCGGCATTGACGGTCGCGCTCGCCGCGTTGGCCGGCTCACTCGCGCCCGCGGGTGCCCAGGCCGCCGCGTGGCTCGGCTGGTCGGCGGCCGTGACGTTCGACTCCGGCGGGACCCCGAGCGCAGTGTCGTGCGCGTCGGAATCGCTCTGCGTCGCCGTCGACACGCGAGGACAGGCGTTCAGCACGTCGGACCCGACGGCCGCGGAACCGGCCTGGAGCAAAGACGAAATCGACCACGGCGAGTCTTTGAACGCGGTCTCGTGCGCGCCGGGCGGCCCGTGCGTGGCGGTCGACGGCCGCGGCGAGGCGTTCGTGAGCGTCGGGCCTGGCGCTGCAGAATGGCGATCATCCGCGGTCCCCGACGGCGGCAAGGCACTCACGGGCGTCTCGTGTCCGACCTCCTCGCTGTGCGTAGCGGTCGACGGCGAAGGCGACATCGCGACCACCACGACCCCCGAGTCGGGCGGGTGGACGCCGGCGAGCGCTCACCCCCTCCACGAACTGGCCGCCGTGTCGTGCTCATCGCAGTCGCTGTGCGTCGCAGTGGACAAGGCCGGCCAGGAGCTCGCGAGCGACGACCCCACGGGCGGCGCGTCCGCGTGGCATCCACAGACAATCGACTCCACGGAACTGCTCGCTGTCTCCTGCTCCGCGGCGGGCGCATGCGTGGCTGTCGACGCAGGCGGCAACGCGCTCGCGAGCGCCGACCCGGTCGCGCCCGCGCCGACGTGGAGCGCGACGACGATCGGCGGCGAAAGCCTGACGGCAGTGTCGTGCGCGTCGTCGGGCCTGTGCGTCGCGGGGGACGGCGGCGGCGCGGTGCATGCAAGCGACGACCCGGCCGCGCCAATCCCGGCGTGGAGCGAATCAGGCCCGGACTCGAAACGGTTCGCTGGCGTCTCCTGCCTTGCCGGCGGCTTCTGCATGACGGTGGACGCGAGCGGGCGCTTCCTCACCGGTCGCGTGCCAGCGCCGGGAGCGACGACGCTAAAACCCACGGAAGTGACGGACACGAGCGCGGCCCTCGCAGGCGTGGTCAATCCGAACGACGCGGTGCTGGGTACGTGCGCGTTCGAATACGGCACGTCGGTCGCATACGTGCAGACGATCCCGTGCGCAGTGCTGCCGGCGGCGCTCGGTGGCGCCCAGCGCGTCTCGGCGCAGATGATGGGCCTCGCCGCGAACACGACCTACCACTATCGCGTCACCGCCAGTAGCCCGTCGGGCACGACGGTGGGCGCCGACGAAGCGTTCGCGACTGCCGTCAACTCGCTCGTCGCGGTCGTTCACCCGAACCCCTCGATCTCAGGGACGCCCGCCAACGGGCAGCACCTGACGTGCCACCCGGGCACGCCCTCAGGGACCACCGCGCAGCTGACCTATGCGTGGCTGCGCGACCTGATCCCGATCCCCGGAGCAGTCAGCTCGATGTACACGGTCAAAGGACAGGACACCCGCCACCACCTCCAGTGCCAGGTGACGGCGACCGACGGCGGCGGCAGCGCCACCGCGAAGAGCGCGTTCGTGACGATTCCCGTCGGTGGCGTGCCTGTGTCGGCCGGCGAGACAGCGATCGGCAGGGCCGCGTTCAGGAACGGCAAGCTGATCGTGCCGGTCTCGTGCTCGAGCCAGGCGAGCGGCGGCTGCAAGGTCTCGCTGCACCTCACCGTCGTGGAGACGCTCAGCGGCGGGCAGATCGTGGCGGTCGCCGCGCGCGCAGACCGCGCACGCAAGAGCGCCGGACTGCGCCACCGCACGGTCACGCTCGTGAGCCTGCGGCTACGGCTCGGGCGCGGGGCGCACACGACCGTCGCCGCTGCATTCGGCACAACCGGACGGCGCCTGCTCGCACGGGAGCGCCATTTCACCGCCAACCTGAACGTGACCGGAACGATCATCGGTGCGATCGAAGGCCAACTCACTCAGCAGCTGCTGACGCTGAGCAACGGCGCTCACGGGGCGTTCACCCATGTCGCGCGTCGCCGCTAACCGCTCGTGCCTCGCAGCGTCGCTGCTGGCGGCGCTCGTGCTGTCGCTCGTGATGGCGCAGGGCGGCGAGGCTCGATCCGCGCGCGTCGCGGCGAGGAGCGTGCTGGCCGCCACGCCGTACATGGGCTGGGACACGTACTTCGCGCTCGGCGGCAACTACAGCGAGGCGACGATTCTCAGGGAGGCGAGCCAGATCGTCGCGCTCGGCCTCGAGCGTCACGGCTACCGCTACGTGTGGCTCGACGCCGGCTGGTGGCACGGGACGCGTAACTCCGCCGGGCAGATCACGGTCAGCCCGACCCAGTGGCCCCACGGCCTTGCGTGGCTGACGCGCACGCTGCACGCGGCGGGACTGCTCGTCGGCCTCTACACCGACGCGGGCCCGAACGGCTGTGGCGGCGCCGGGCAGGGCAGCTACGGCCACTACCAGCAGGACGTGAACACGTTCGCCGCCTGGGGCTTTGACGCGGTCAAGGTCGACTTCTGCGGCGGCGCCGAATACCACCTCAACCCGGCGAGCGCCTATTCCCAGTTCCACGCGGCGATCGCGGCGAACTCGAGCCACCGGCCGATGCTGCTGTCGATCTGCAACTTCCTGCAGCCCGAACAGTACGGCGAAGGCCGCCCGGTGCTCGATGAATCGGCGTTCGCTTCCTACAGCTTCGGCCCGAGCGTGGGCAACAGCTGGCGCACCGACACCGATGTCGGCTTTCCTGGCAACGTGCCCTTCACCGACGTGCTGCGCAACATCGACGCCGACGCCGCGGCCCCGCAGGCGGCCGGGCCGGGCCACTGGAACGACCCCGACTACCTCGCCCCCGGTCAGGGCATGTCCGCCGCCCAGTTCCGCTCCCAGCTCAGCATGTGGGCGATGCTCGCGGCGCCGCTGATGATCAGCGACGACCTGACGAAGATCAGCCCGGCGAGCCTTCAAGCCGTGCAGAACAGCGAAGTGATCGCGATCGACCAGGACCCCGGCGGCGTACAGGGCACGCTGCTGTCCTCCGCGGGCAACGGGCAGGTGTGGGTCAAGCCGCTGATCGACGGCCAGCGCGCCGTCGCATTGCTCAACCGCGGCTCGAGCGCCACGAGGATCCAAACCAACGCGAGCGCCGTCGGCCTACCGTCAGCCTCCAGCTACGCGCTGCGCAACGTCTGGACGCACACCACGAGCTCGACCAGCGGCTCGATCGACGCCGAGGTGGCACCCGACAGCACCGTGCTGCTGCGCGCCTCGGCACGCTAGTAGCGCTATAGCATTTACCCGAGAGACGTTCGTCTACATCCGAGGCACGGACAATCGGTGCTGCCGTGAAAGTCTGTCAGGGAGAGAGATTGGAGATCTATCCCCGGGGTGCTCGCAAGCGGTCGCGTTGCTCTCGCTCATGAAATCGCCCGAAGGAGCCGACATGGTGAGATATGACGGCGTTCGGGAGCGACGAGGACGTTGGCGTGCCCGGGGGGCTTGGCTCGGGTGCGAGCTTCGAGATCCGCCTGATGGCGAAGGCTCTGGCGGGCCTGTTTGCGGCCGGGGCCACGTTGGCGCTGCTGACGGTCCTGCTCCCTCATCCCCAGCGGGCCAGTGAGCTCGGGTTGCTGATCATCGTGGGGGACGCCTACGTTGTCGCCGGCCTCCTGTTCTGGCGAGCCGCTCGTCTGCCCGACTGGGTACTTCCATTCGCGTTGGCATGGGGCAGCACCCTCATCACGGGGGTTGCGTTCTTCTCCGGGGAGAGTCCCAGTCCGCTGGTGTTCTTCTATCTGTGGGTCTTCCTTTTCTCGTCGTATTTTTTTAGTAAGAGAGAGTCGGCTGTTCAGATCGTCTATGTCGGGGTCGCCTATGGTGCGCTGCTGGCCGCGAGACCCCCTTCGACTGGGGTTCCCGCTTGGTGGATCGTGGGGATGGGCACGCTCCTTGTGGCGGCGATTCTGATTCAGGCGATGCGGGAAAGGGTCGAGTTCCTGATCGCTCAGCTCTACGATGCCGCTCGTACCGATCCTCTGACGAAGCTGTCCAACCGGCGAGGCTTTCGCGAGCTGCTCGATCTCGAGCTCGAGCGCGCGCGCCGCGGCGACGCGCCAATGACCGTGCTGGTGGGAGACATCGACCATTTCAAGGAAGTCAACGACCGTTCGGGTCATCACGTGGGCGACGCCGCCCTGCAGCGGGTAGCTCGCCTCTTGGAGCAGGGCAAGCGCCAGATCGATGGCGCCGCGCGGGTGGGCGGTGAGGAGTTCGCGCTGATCCTGCCCGACACCGATGCCCTCGGCGCGTTCGTGATCGCCGAGCGGTTGCGCTGCGATCTGCGCGAGGAGTTCTCCGGCGATACCGTGGCGATCACGATCAGCTTCGGGGTGGCGAGCTACCCGGAGCACGGCGAGACCGCGGGGTCGCTCCTGCGCGCCGCTGACGAGGCGCTGTATGCGGCCAAGGAGAGCGGCCGCAGCAGGACCGTGCTGCACACCCAGGCTCTGTGCGAGCAGGATCGCGAGGAAGGCGAGTCCCGAGACATCGAAGCCGAGCGCTTCATCGCGGTCATGCTCGACCTCGCCGAGGCGGTGGACCTGCGTTTCAGCGGCAGCGCGAGGCATTCTGAGACGGTCGGTCGCTACGCCGAGATGATGGCCCGCGAGCTCGGCCTTCCCGAGCAGCGAGTTGGCAGGGTCCGACTCGCGGGACTGCTGCATGACATCGGAAAGGTGGGCGTGCCGGGGACCATCCTGCAAAAGCCCGGGAAGCTGACGCGGGACGAGTTCGAGATTGTCAAACAGCACCCCGAACTCGGCGCGCAGATCTTGGAACACCCGTGCCTGGCCGATGTACGGCGGTGGGTGAGTGCCCATCACGAGCGCCCCGACGGAAGGGGTTATCCGCTCGGGCTCCGCGGCCCGGCACTGCCCCTGGAGGCCCGGATCGTCGCGGTCGCTGACGCATACGAGGCGATGACCAGCGACCGCGCCTACCGCTCATCGATCGGTCAGGCCGCCGCTCGCGCCGAGCTGAAGCGCTGCGCTCCAGGCCAGTTCGACCCGCTTGTCGTCAAGGCGTTTCTCACATGCCTCGAGCGCGAGTCCGATCGCGCCAACGCGATGCTCTCGCACGTCTGATGCTTACGATGAGGATGATGTGGAGCAACCTCGAACGCATCCCAGATCGTACGGCGGCAAGGGCTCGCTTCTTCTCAGCGCGTGTCGAGTACGCGTTCGCGCTGGTATCTGCGCCACGTTCGCCGGGCGGTCGCGAGCGCGACGGCCAGCAGCGCGAGCGGCAGGAGTAGCGCGGCGGCGATCAGCAGCACGACGAGCGTCACGACGAGCACTCGGCCCGCGTCGTGGAGCCCGCGATGGAGGGTCAGCCCTTCACTGCCTGTGTGCGCGTCGCCGAGCACGGTCACTTCGACTTGGGCGGTGCTCGCGTGCCGTGAGACCGTTTGCAGCGCCGCCTGGGCCTGGGCGATCGCGCCGCGGTTCTGTGAGATTCGTTCGTGCAGGCTGTCGATCTGGCCTTCGGTGGTCGCCCTGGAGAGCGCGTGGAGCAGCGCCTGCCGTTCGGCGGTGGCGTCGCCGAGTCGCTGACGAGCCGCGTCGTAGGTGTTGGTGATGTCCTGCAGCGACTGGCTCTCGGCACGCACCGGGGCGAGCTGTCCCAGAGAGGCGAGAGCAGCACTGAGCTTTGCGCTCGGGAGGCTCAGATCGAGGCTGGCTTCGCTTGTGCCGCTCTGCTGCACCTGTACGTGAGAGCTCTGCACGAAGCCGCCGTCGCTGACCGCCAGGCGCGACACACGGTCGGCGGTTTCCTGCACGTCGCCCGGAGTCGCGGCCAGGGTGATCGAGGCCGCCAGCTGCTGCACGCGTCCGGGCGCCAATCCCGCCCCACCAGCAGCCGGCGCCAAAGCCGGTGCGTTCGAGGCAGCCCCGGCGGACGCCGAGGCACTGCCTTCCGCTGTCGCGCTTTTAGCCGCACGGAACGCTTCGTTCGACGCCTGGGGTAGGGGGTGCGCTGATTCGGCCCGGCCCGCGGTAGAGGATTCGGCCCGCCCCGCGTTGGAGGACACAGCCGGCTGGTTTGAGGGCGCTTCGATCGGTCCCGCTGTGCCGGCCCGCCAAGGGCCGGCGATGACCACGGCCGCAACGACCGCGCCGATCGCCGCGACGCTGGCTGCCGCGCCCAAGCGACCGGGTGGACGCAGCCAACCCAATCGGCGGTCCGGCTGCTTGGAGGCAGCACGCGCGCCACGTTCGGCAATCCGCTCCCCGAGCTCGCGCTCGAACTCGGGTGCGATCGGCGGCACGAGCGCCCGCACGTCTTGGCGCAGCTCGCGCCAGGAGTCGGCGATCGCGCCCTCGCCGTCACCGTTCAGGGCGGCCTCGAGCTCTGCCAGCCAAGCCTCGTCGGGACCCGCGGAACCACCACCAGGGAAGGGAATGACCTTCATGCGATCTCCTCCTGTCTCTCGGCCTGCAGACACCCCTCGCGCAGCCGCGTGAGCGCCCGATGCAGGCGGGTTCCGGCGTTGGACTCGCTGATACCCAGCGCCCGCGCGAGCTCGCTGTTGGAGAGCTGGCCGTGAAACTTCAGCAGCACGACCTCGCGCTCACGCGGCGGCAACGCCGCAAGCGCGTCGTGCACGGCCGTGCGACGCTCGACGTGCTCGAGCGCCTCTGCGCAGTCGCGATCGGCGGCGAGCTCGTCCTCCAGCTCATACCGGGGCTGGCGTCGTCGTCGGCGCAGCTCATCCAGCGCCGCGTTGCGCGCGATCGCAAACAGCCACGCGCGAGGCGTTCCCCGGCGATGGTCAAGACGCGCGCGCGAACGGTAGAGGCGCTCGAACGCCAGCGCGGTCACGTCCTCCGCCGCGGTCCGCTCGCCGAGCAGCGAGATCGCGTACGCGTGCACGTCGGCCCCGCACTCACGGAAGAGCGCCTCGAAGGCTTCCCCATCGAGGGCGCCGGGCCACGCTCGGGCGACCCCCGGCTGGGCATGCTCATCGGACGAGGGCACGGATCTGCTCATCACCCTAACTACGTTCAGGGTCGCAGATCCGTCACATATCGCGGCGCCCGCATGGGTGCCGTCGCGTAAGAATGCTCCGCATGGACGGCATGCGCAAGACGTGTGGACGCGATTTGAGCAAAACGGAGGGGGAGGGATTCGAACCCTCGAGACAGGACTAGCCCGCCTGGCGGCTTTCAAGGCCGCTGCATTCAACCGCTCTGCCACCCCTCCGGGTGAGGGTCGCTGACGGCCCTTGATCCTACGTCAGGCCGCCGGGAGGGGCCATCCAGCACGGCACCGACCTGGTCGATCTGGCTACGCTTGTCCCGCATGTGACGTTTAACGCCGATGATTCTGCGTCAGTTCCGGCTCGGGTGCTTTCGAGTACTCAGCTTGCGCTGCTGGCCGAGCGCGGCGAGGAACTCACGGCCGAGGTGGGCGAGAAGCTGTATGAGATCGGTGACGCGACCTACCCGTTCATCGCGATCCTCGAGGGTGAGGCGGCGGTGTTGGATGGCGCGGGGCATGAGATCGTGCGTCACGGCGCGTCGGGCTTTCTCGGGGAGGTCAACCTTCTCAGCGGGCAGTCGGTGTTCGTCACCGCGGTCGTCACTCAGCGGCTGCGCTACATCTCTCTTCCGCGTGAGGACCTGCGGGCGTTGCTGCTCGATGACCCATCGCTCTCGGATCTGATCCTTGGTGCCTTCGTGGAGCGCCGCGAGCTACTTCAGCGCCGCCAAGGCATCGGGCCAGAGAACCCGAGTAACGGAGAGCTCTCGCTGGCGCTCGGTATCGGCATGGAGCTCGCCCAGCGCGAGGAGGTCGATCTTCCGGTCGTCGGCGGGGGTAACTCCGCGGCACAGGCTGCCGTCTGGCTGGCGCGCGGGGGCGCGCTCGTCACGCTTCTACACCGCCGCGGCGACCTACGAGAGACGATGTCGCAGTATCTGATCGACGAGCTCGACCGCTACGGGGTCGCCGTGCGCGATCGTTCTGAAATCGCCGGATTACAAGGAGAGCACGGGCGCTTGCACGCGGTCACGCTCGCCGACGGCGAGCAGCTGCCGTTCTCATTTGTGTTCCTGTTCCTTGGCGCTAAGCCTTGCACCGAGTGGCTCCGTGACGTGCTTGCGCGCGACGGCGACGGTTTCATCTTGACCGGCGCGGAGGTCGGCGCGGAGGGCCTGCTCGAGACGAGCGTACCGGGCGTCTACGCGGCCGGCGACGTGCGTGCCGGCTCGATCAAGCGCTGTGCGACCGCGGTCGGCGAGGGCGCTGCCGTGGTCCAGTTCGTACACGAGCGCTTGGCCCGTGCGGCCGCTGGACCGGGAGTCCAAGCATCGCAGGCAGCCTCGCCGTGAACGCGCGCCCGTACCGTCTCAGAACGAAGGCTGTGGCGCACCTTGCCGGCAAGCGCTATCTCGACGGCGCGCTTCGAGCGACGGTCGCGGCGGCGCCGAGCACCTGCCCCTTGGCGCCCAGCGCCTGCACCGTCAGATAGCCACCAGCGGACCCCGCGGGCAGTGGGATCGCCGTCTCGAAGCCCCTCCGCGGGGCCGCGGCGACCGGCTTCAGGCTGTGCGCGGTGGCGCCCGCGAGCACCCGCCAGCCAGCAACGAGCGTGGCGCCGTTCCAGCTCGCGTAGACGGTCCCCGCGCCGTGTGCCGCGGCGCCACCGTGAGCGGCGAGGTAGGCGAGCGCCGGCCGGGTCGCGGGGACGCCGGTCCAGGCAAAGCGCAGGGCCCGGTAGGACTGGTCGCCAGGGGGAAAGTGCGCATCGAAGAGCGGGGCGCCGCTGGGGCTGAGCTCAGAGAAGTCGGGGACTTCCCCCCAGCCGACGAACCAGTCGCCGTTGGCGAGCGCCTGCACGTTGCCCTGGCTCTTCGCGGAGATCGGCGGCGTGTGGGTGAGTTCGCCCAGCAGCGTCGCGGTCTTCGCCCGGGGTTCGAGGCCGACGACGATCCCGCGCGACTGACTGTGGACGGTCGGCGAGGCGCCGTTGTCGAAGATCGAGAACGACCCGTTCGCGAGCTCGCGCGGATCGTGCTGCCAGGCGGTCGCGGTCCCGGGCCCCATCGCGAAGCTCGAGTGCTTGCCCCCCAGCTGCCAGACGATCTGGCCGGTCTGGGGGTTGAGGTCGTAGGCGGTCCATGTGTTGCGCGAGGAGATCAGCAGGCTGCCGTCCTGGTCGAGGTTGATCGAGTTGATGTGGAAGTAGTCGAACGGGAAGGCCCTGTCGCTGACGCTCGCGGGCGCGTAGGATTCGGCGAGCGCGACGTGGTCGAGGCTCGTCCACTGGAACATCACGAGCCCCGTGCGCACGTCGATCTCCTGGAAGGTCCCGTCGGTCACGGCGCCGTCGGCCGGGCCGCCGACGCTCGCGAGGTCGCAGTGAATCGGGTCATACGCGGTGATCAGCGCCGTGCCCTGGGGCGTCAACTGGAAGTCGTGCAGGTCGGCCTGCAGCCCGTTCTGAGCCCTCACGCGGGCGATCTCCGCGTAGGCGTCGTCGAGGATCACGTCTTCGCCCTGCCCGAACCCGTGGATCGAGATGCCCCCCTGCCACCACGTCAGCACCGGCTTGCCCGCGTATTCCTGCACCCGCAGGTTGGTCGCCGAGGTGTACTTCGGCAGCGCTTTGAACCACACCAGCCCGCCGTCAGATTCGAGGATCATCGGCCCGCTCTGCCCCGGCCCGTCATACGGCGCGGTGAAGATCTCGCCCGGCGCCGTCACGGACGAGCTCGCGGTCACGGTGACCGTCGGCGGGCGTAGATCCGGGCGCGAGTGGAAGTACTGGATCTCGCTCGGGCTGCCTGCGTGGACGGTCTCGGGAGTATTGCTGAGCGGGTCCCCGTAGGCGATCGTGAAGCTGTCGCTCAGCGGCTGGACGGCTCCGCCCGTCACCACCTGCGCGCTGACAGTCACCGTCTCGCCTTCCGCGAACGGCCTGCTCGGCACGAAGCTCGCGCCGTCGCCGTTGGAGTAGCCCTCGAGCCTCCCCGCGTGCGCGCCGGTGCGCGAGCCGACGACGCCGATTCGGCTAAGGTCGCCTTTAGGAGGACCAAGGAAGCTGATCTGCGTCTGCGGCGAGGCGTCGCGACTTCCCGGCAGCGGGGAAACAGTCACAGCTCCAGCAAGCGTCGCGGAGGTATTCAATGTCGTTGGTTCGCAATCCGGAGCGGCTCCGGCCGCATGAGCGTCTGGGGCCGCCAACACCATCCCCAGCAACACCGCCAAGCCAACAGTCCACGCGCGCACCGCAGGCATGAAACCAGATCGGAAGACCGACAGGCGCACCTTCCTCAGGCAGGGCGCGATCGCGGGCGGCCTGCTCACAGGCGCCGGCGCGGTGATCGCGGGTTGCGGGGATTCGGGCAACGGCGCGCGGACGCAGCCGAGCGCAACCACCGCCGCCCAGCCGGCACGGCGCGTCGCGCCGAGCACCGCGGCCGTTAGGCGGCCGAACATCCTCGTGATCATGGTCGACCAGCTGCGCTTCCCGCAGTGGTTCGGCCCGCTCCCGGGACGCGGCGCCGGTCTGCCGCCGAACCTCCGGCGCCTGCGCGAGGGGGCGGTCTCCTTCGGCCGGCACTACACGACCTCGAACGACTGCACGCCCGCGCGCGCGGCGATGTTGACCGGCCTCTACACCCACCAGACCGGCTGCATGATCACGGGCGGCAGCACCCTCGATCCGGGCTTTCCCACTTGGGGCACGATGCTGCGCGATCACGACTACCACACGTGGTGGTACGGCAAGTGGCACCTGACTCACCACGACGGCAAGTGGACGCCGGCGAAGGGCCGGCCGCTGCTCGAGGACTACGACTTCTCGGGTGGCACCTACCCCTCGCCCGACGGCGGCCCCGGTCAGGGCTTCAGGGTCGACCCCGGCATCGCGCGCCAGTTCGAGGACTGGTTCGCCCACGAGGGCGGCAGCGAGCCGTGGTGCACGACGGTCTCGTTCGTCAACCCGCACGACATCGCCTGGTGGTACAAGTGGAGCGATCGCGTCCCCGCCGAGGCGCAGGCGGCGAGCGTGATCGGGCGCATGCCGCCCAACTTCGAGACGCCGGAGCTGTTGATCGAGCGCAACAAGCCGCTGTTGCAGCGCTCCTTCCAGGACACCTCGGCCGCCTCCTTCGGGCCGGTCCCCTTCACGGGCCCGGAAGCGCAGGAAAAATGGCTGGAGTTCCTCGACCTCTACATGAAGATCCAGCTCGAGGTCGACCGCCACATCGGCCGTGTCCTGCAGACGCTCCACAGCCGCCCGGGGGTCGCTGAGAACACGGTGATCGTGTTCACCTCCGACCACGGCGAGTACGGCGGCGCGCACGGGCTGCGCGGCAAGGGCGCCTGCGCCTACGAAGAGGGCATCCGCGTCCCGCTGCTCGTCAAGGATCCCCGCGGCGTGCTCACGAGCGCGCCCGAACGCCTGCGCGAGCAGCTCACCTCGAGCGTCGACCTCGCGCCGCTGTTGCTCACAATCGGCAGCGGCTCGAACGACTGGCGCCGCGACCCTCACTACTCCCACATCGCCCGCCGGGCCGACCTCGCCGGAATCCTCGCCGACCCGGCCGCTCCCGGCCGTCCCTACATCCTCCACGCGACCGACGAGGTCGTGACCGAGTATGCGGTCGAGCCCTACGCGGCCGACGCGCCGCTGCACGTGGTCGCGCTGCGCACGCCCCAGGCGAAGCTCGCGACCTACTCCAACTGGCCGTTCCAGGGGATCGAACCGCTCGCGCGCGGGGAGGAACGCGAGCTCTACGACTACCGCACCCACAGTGGGCGCCTGGAGCTTCACAACAGCGCCGGACGGAGCGCGCTGGAGGAGCCGCTGCGGGCAGAACTGGAGCGCGCCTTCCGCGAAGAACTACGCGAGCCGCTGCCGCCGCGCCTAACCGAAGCGCACGCGCGCGGCTTCGCCGACTACTTCTCCACCGCCCGCCGCGCCGCCGCGGAAGCCGCGAGGCGGCGCAAACGCCACTCCGAACGCGAAGCCGGACCGCTGGGCCCGCCGCTGCCCGGGCAGGGCCCGCTCGCAGGCGCCGGCCGGCCGGGGAGGAGCTAGAGACCGCGCGGTTGGCGGCGGCGGCGATCAGCCCTTGATCGTGCGGGAGGAGCCGAGCACCGCGCCGGAGCCGCCCAGCGCCTGCACCGCGACGTAGCGCCCGCTCTCCGAGGCGGAGGTCGCGATCGCGGTCTCGAAGCCGCTCTTCGGGGCGGTCAGGACGGGCGCCAGCGAGCCTGGGGAGGCGCCGGCGAGCACCCGCCAGGAGGCGACTTCGGTCGCCCCGTTCCAGCTCGCGTAGACGACGGTCCCCTTTGGTTCTTCCGCAACCGCCAGCGCCGGCGGTTCGGCCGGCCGCCCGCTCCAGGGGAGCGCGAAGGTCCGGTAGGACTCCCAGCCCGGCGGCAGGTGCGCGTTGAAGAGGACCCCGCCGGTGGGATTGACCTCCGAGAGATAGCCGGCCTGCCCCCAGCCGACCATCCAGTCTCCATTGGAGAGCGTCTGCACGTTGCCCTGGCTGCCGGCGACGAGCGGGTTGGAGTGCTCGTATCGGCGCACGAGCGTCGCCGTCATGTTCGCCGTATCGAGCGTCAGTTCGATCGCGCGCGACTGCGGGTGCACGACGGGGGTCGCGCCGTTGTCGAAGAACGTGATCGCCCCGTCGGGCTGCTGGCGCGCATCGTGCTGCCACGCCGGCACGGTGCCGGGGCCCATCTTGAAGCTCGAGTGCTTGCCGCCGAGATCCCAGCGCACCTGGCCGGTCTGCGGGTCGACGTCGTACGCCGCCCAGGTGTTGCGCGCGCCGACCAGCAGATCGCCGTCCCGCCCGACATCGATCGAGTTGATGTGGAAGTAGTCGAACGGTTCGCCCTTGCTCGTCGGCGCCGCCGACGCATAGGAGCTCGCGAGGGGCACGTGGTCGAGCGAGTGCCACTCGTACATCACGAGGCCCGTCTTCAGGTCGATCTCCTGCAGCAGCGTGTCCGCCACGGCGCCATCGCGCGGGCCGCCGACCGATGAGAGGTTGCAGTCGATCGCGTCATACACGGTGATCAGCGCCGTCCCCTGGGGGGTGATCTGAAATTCGTGCAGGTCCGGCTGATAGCCGTTGCCGGCGCGGACGATCGCGATCGTCTGGTAGGCGCTGTTGGCGATCACCTCGCCCGCCGTCCTCGATCCGTCGGCGACGAGCGGGTCCTGCCACCAGGTGAGCGCCGGCTTGCCTTCGTAGGTCTGCACGCGCAGGTTCGCCGCGCGCGTCCCGGCGGGCGAGAGCGACTTGAACCAGACGAGCTCCCCGTGTTCGCCCAGGATCATCGGGCCGTACTGGCCGACCCCGGAGTAGGGCGCGAGGAACAGGTCGCCACCGGTCGCGGTGCGATCCGTCGAGGACACCGTCACATCGGGCGGGCGCAGTTCCGGACGCGAGTGAAAGCTCTGGTATTCCTTCGGCACCGGGGGCTTGGAGTCCAGGCGCGTGCTCTCGGTCACGTCTTCGGCCCCCGGGTTATCGGGCACGGCGACGGTGAAGCTCCACGCGAACGGGGTGCTCCTGCCGGCTTCGCCGAGCACGGCGTGGACCGTCACGAGCTCCCCAGGCGCGAACGGCTTCGCCGGCACGAAGCTCGCGCCGTCGCCCTCGGAGTAGGCGCGCAGGCTGCCGGCATGCGCGCCGCTGCGCGAGCCCCTGACGACGACCTGCGAAAGATGAAAACCGGTATTCCCACCCGCCCCACCGAGGAAGCTGACCTGAACGGTGGTCGAGGCATCGCGCACGCCGGGTCCGGGCGAGACCGTCACGCGACCCCCGGCGAGCGCCGCGGAGACGTTCAGCGTCTGCGGCACACAGCTCAGGCTCGGCGGACCCGCGGCGCGCGCCGCCCCCGCGGCGGCGGCCGCCTGGGCGGCGCCGTTCCCGCTCGCACCGCCCCCACTCCCACTCCCGCCCGCGCCCGCGCACCCCGCGGCGAGCACCGCGATCGCGAGCGTCGCGGCGAGACAGGCCGAGAGCGCGCGCACGATCAGACGACGCCAGGGGGCGGGCACGGCCGGGCGGGCACTAATCCTTGACTGTGGCCGAGGTCGCGAGCACAGCCCCACTCGAGTCGAGCGCCTGCACGGCGACGTAGGCGGCGCCGGCCGGCACCGAGATCGACGTCTGGAAGCCCGCCTTCGCGGCCTTCGCGACGGGCGCGAGCGTCGTCGCCGAAGCGCCGCCGAGCACCTGCCAGGAGGCGACGTTCGTGGCCCCGTTCCAGCTCGCCGCGACCGACGGGCCGCTCACCGCGACCGACGGCACGCCCGGCGCCTGGCCGCTCCAGGGATCGAGATAGGTGCGGAAGCTCTGCACGTTCTTCCCGAGCGTCCCGTCGAGCAGCACGTGGCCGGCGGGGTCGTACTCGGTGAAGTTCGGCAGCCCGCCGTAGCCCATCAGCCAGTTGCCGGAGGTGTTCTCGCCGCTCGAGAGGTTCTGCAGGTTGCCCTGGCTGGAGGCGAGCAGCGTTTTCGAGGGGTTGGTGAACTGTTTTGCGAGCGTCACGGTGTGGTTGCTGGCGTTCGGATCCAGCAGCAGGCCACGCGACTGCTTCTCCTTCGGCGGGTCCGAGCCGTTGTCGAACACCGAGATCAGCCCACCGGGCTGCCATTCGGCGTCGTGCTGCCAGTAGAAGCGCGTGCCCCCGCCGAGCTTGAAGCTCGAGTGGCTGCCCCCCAACCGCCAGTCGATCGACCCCGTGTGCATGTCGACGTCGTACAGCGTCCAGGTGCCGCGCGAAGACAGCAGCACCTGACCCGGTTGATCGGCGCCCGTCCCCGCCCCACCTTCCGGACCGGGCGAGATCGAGTTGATGTGGACGTAGTCCCAGGGGTAGCTTGCTTTCGGCGCGGGGCTGTTCGATTCGCCGGGCGAGATATGCCCGAGCGCGTGCCATTCCCACATCACCAGGCCGGTCTTGATGTCGATCTCCTGCACGACCGAATCGGTCAGCACGCCGTTGGACTCGCCGTGCCAGGAGGAGAGGTTCATGTGGATCGGGTCGAACATGTCGATCCAGGCCGTGCCGTTCGGCATGATCCGGACTTCGTGCAGGTCGGCGTGGTAGCCGTTGCCCGCGTAGATCGTCGCGACGTGCCGGTAGGAGGTGTTGTAGATCTCATCCTCCCCCTGGCCGAAGCCGACCTCGAGGATCCGGCCCTGCCACCACGTCAACACCGGTTTGCCTTCGTACTGCTGGACCTGGAAGTTGGTCGCGGAGTCGTCCTTCGGCAGCGGGTGGAACCACACGAGGCCGCCATTCTGTTCGGAGATCATCGGGCCCGGCGCGCCCTTGCCCTGGTAGGGGGCGAGGAACAGGTACCCGGGGCTCGCGCCGGGCTTCGCGGGCGTCGTGATCCGCACTGTCGAAGGTGTGATCGAGGGGGCGGAGCTGTAGTGCTGGACCGCATTCGGGTCGCCCGGGTTGTTCGGGAACTGCTTCTGGCTCGGCGTGTCCTGGTTGGCGATCGTGAAGCTCGTGCTGACAGTGGAGGTGGCGCCAGCAGATTGCACTCGGGCATGGACGCTCACGCGCTCGCCGGTGCGGAAAGGGTGCGACGGCAGGAAGCTCTCGCCCGTCCCGGTCGAGTACGCCTTCAGCCGCCCGCCGTGGACGCCGCTGCGGGACCCGGTGACATGCACGTCGGACACCTTCGTACCCGCCCCGCCGAGGAAGCTGATCTGAGTCGCCGGCGAGGCGTCGGGGGTGCCGGGCAGCGGCGAGACCGTGACCGCGTTCGCGGACGCGGCGCTCACGTCGGCCGTGGGCGTGAGCGCGCCGGAGCTCGCCGAGGAGGTGCCGCCGCACGCGCACAGCCCGATTGCCATCGTCAAAGCGACCGAGATCGCACCAGTCGTTAGTCTCATACTCACTCCATTGCTCTCGTTTGCTCGCCGGTTCGCCGCCCGCGGCGACCTGGATCCTCGTCGGCCATCGACCCTACCGCGTGAACGGGCGGGATGCTCCGATTACCCGGCCGGCCGCGTCGAGCGCCTGCACCTCGAAGCTCTGGTAGCCAGACGGCACCGCGATCGCCGTCTCGAACTCTGACCTTGCGGCGCTCGCCACCGGGGTCGTCCGGCCGGCGCTCACGCCCGAGCCGGCGCCTGAGCTCGAGCCCAAGCCTGACCCGGCACTCGAGCCTGCACCCGGGGAGCCCGCGAGCACCCGCCAGGAGGCGAGCTCGGTGGCGCCATTCCAGCTCGCGTACACCGTCGTTCTCCCGCCCGCCTCGCGCGCGGCGCCCGCGGGGTCGGTGAGCGGCTCGCCGACCCACGGCTCGACCATCGAGCGGTAGCTCAGGTCTTTCCCGGGGAAGTTGCCTTCCAGCAGCAGCTTGCCCGACGGGCTGTACTCGGAGAAGTACGGTTCGGAGCCCCAGCCGACGAACGTGTTGCCATTGGCCAGTGTCCGTGTGTCGCCCATGTATTGGGATTCGAACTGATTGCCGCCCGTGTACTGATGTAGGAGTGTCGCGGTATGGGCGCTTGTGTCGAGCTTGAGGACAAGGCCTCGAGACGGCGCAGTCGCATTGACCTTGGTGCCTCCGCCGGTGAGTTGACAGCAATGGTCGTCGAACATCGTGACGGTGGATTCGGAATGCCCACCCACCCCACGCCCGCCCACCCCAAACGCCACGTCGTGCTGCCACTGGAATTCCGCCTTCGGGCCGAACTTGAAGCTCGAGTGCCTGCCGCCGAGCGTCCACTCGATCTTGCCGGTATTGATGTCGACGAGGTAGGCGGCCCAGGTGTTGCGCATCGAGACGAGGAACGTGCCGTCGCCGGCCAGGTCGATCGCGTTGACGTGGTAGGCGTCCCAGGGGAACCCGTTCGTCGGCACGGTGGCGCGCGAGTCGCCCAGCGGGATGTGTTGCAGCGCGTCCCAACTGCGCAGCAGCTTGCCGGTCTTCAGGTTGTACTCCTGCACCGCGGAGTCGATCAGCGCGCCGTTGTAGGCGCCGCCGTAGTTGGAGAGGTTCTTGGCGACGTTCTTGTTCGCCGTCACCCACGCGTCAACGCCTGAGATCACGATCGCGTGCAGGGTCAGCTTCCAGCCGTCGGAGCCGCGCAGCCTGGCGACCGTCTGGTAGTGCTGGTTGACGACCACGTCTTCGCCGCTTTCGGTCGAGCCCGTGCTCGTGACCACCCCCTGCCACCAGGCGAGCGCCGGCTTGCCTGCATAGGTCTGCAGGCTGAGGTTGGAGGCGACGAGCTTTTCCGGCACCGGCTGGAACCAGACCGGCTGCAGGTCGTTGTCGAGGATCAGCGGCCCGCTCTGGCCCACGAGCGGCGGATAGTTGAGGTTGTAGAAGTTGGTCGTGAAGATGTAGCCGGATTCCAGCTTGCTCGCGGGGGCGGTCGAGCCTTCCCTCTGCAGCTTCGGCGGGTGCAGCGCCGGCTCGGTGACGAAGCTGTAGGCGCCGCGCGTGGTGTAGGCGCCGACCGGCGCGCCGTGCGAGCCTGCGAACGCCGTGTCGAGCGCGACGAAACCGGCGACGACCACGACAACCACGATCGCCAGACGGCGCGCCGACGGCAGCGTCACGCCGGCAGGGTTGGGCAGCGCCGTGAACGTCACGATCGCCGCCGCCGCGGCGAGACCGCCGCCGATCAGATAGGCGAGCCGGAAGCCGTCCGTCAGCGACTGCGCCACCCCGTGGCCGTCGCCGATCAGATGGCTGCTGCGCGAGGTCGCGAGCGTGACGAGGATCGCCAGCCCGAGCCCGCCGCCGATCTGACGCGAGGTGTTGACGAGGCCCGAGGCGAGCCCCGCCTGCCCCTCCTTGGCGCCCTGCGTGGCGGCGATCGTCGAGGGGACGATCGACATCGCGATCCCCGCCGCGGTGAGCAGACCGGGGAGCATGATGTAGACGATCGGGCTGCCGCTGGAGCCGACTTTCGCGAGCAGCAGCATTCCGCCGGTCAGCATCGCCAGCCCGCCGCCGAGCACCGCGCGGACCCCGAAGTGGCTCACGAGCTTGCCCGTGCGCGAGGCGACGAGCATGATCACGAGCGTCATCGGCAGGAAGATCAGACCGGTGTGCAGCGGCGAGAGGTACAGCACCTGCTGCAGGTACAGCGAACTCACAAACCACATCGGAAACAGCGACGCGCTGAACAGCAGCACGATGTTGTTCGCGATCCGCAACGGCTTCGTGAGCTCCTTGAAGGGAATCAGCGGTTCGGAGGCCAGACGCACCTCGATCACGACGAACACGGCGAGCAGCACGACGCCGACGACGATCGGGCCGAGCGCGGCGAACGTGCCCAGGCCCGCGAGACCCGCTTCGACGATCCCGAACACGAGCACCATCTGGCCGATCGTCAGCGTGAGCGCGCCGGCGAGGTCGAAGCTGCGGGGCGGGTGGGATCCTGATCCTCGACGGCGCTCGCTCACGACCGCGTACGCCACGATCGCGGCCGCGATCCCGATCGGGGGGTTGATCAGCAGCACCCAGCGCCAGTTGAGCTCCTGGGTGATGATCCCCCCGAACAGCATTCCCGCGGCGCCACCGAGGCCGTTCATCGCCGCCCACGTGCCGATCGCGCGGTTCAGCTGGGGGCCGGGCGCGAACGAGGAGGTGATGATCGCCAGCGAGCACGCCGCCATCAGCGCGCCGCCGAGGCCCTGGACAGCGCGCGCGGCGACGAGCGTCACGCGGTCGGGCGCGAGACCGCCGGCAAGCGAGGCGAGCGCGAACAGCAGCAGCGCCAGCACGAACATCCGCCGCTGCCCGAAATGGTCGGCGGCGCGGCCGCCGAACATCAGGAAGCCGGCGAACGTGATCGCGTAGGCGTCGACGATCCACTGCAGTTCGGGCGCCGTGAAGCCGAGGCTCGACTGGATCGAGGGCAGCGCGACGTTGACGATCGAGAGGTCGAGGATCACCATGAACTGCGCCACGCAGCAGACGACCAGCAGCCACGTCATGCGCGATCCCAGGCCGCGCCCGGTCGGCTCGGACTCCACCGCCTCCATCCCCGGGCCGGCCGGCGCCACGGCACTCATGCGAGCCGCCCAACCGGCGAGCGGCGGCGGGGACGCCTGGTAGTGTGCGCCTCCAAGTTTGCGAGCGAGAACAGGAGGCTGGACGATGAAGCGAACGTCACTGGCCGCCATGCTAACGCTGCTGGCCACGATCTCGGCCACGCTGGCGGTGGCAGGGTGCGGCGGCAAATCGAGCACAACCGGCAGCTCCCAGACGACGCCTGCGTCGTCGACGAGCACGACCACGAGCACGCCGACGACGAGCACGCACAAGAAGGCCGCGAAAACACCGGGCTACTGAGCGTCGAGCTCATCAGCCGCCGCCGCTCGGCAGCGCGGAGTAATAGCTGCCGACCCGCGCCGCCGGCGAGGTCCCGAGCACGTGGCCGGCGGAATCGAGCGCCTGGACCGCCGCGTAGGCGTACTTCTTCGGCAGGATCGTCGCGCTTTCGAAGCCGCCCACCGCGATCGTCGTCTGCGGGGTGAGCGATCTGACCCCGCCCCCCCGCTCCCCCGCGAGCACGCGCCAGGAGGCGACTTCAGTCGCGCCGTTCCAGCTCATGTGCACGATCGTCTCTTCGCCGGTGTTGTCCAGGTTCGCCACGACCACCGGCGGGGTGGACGGGCGCCCGCTCCAGGGGAAGCGAAAGCCCCGGTAGGAGATCTCCTCGTAGGAGAGGTGGGCGTCGAACAGCAGCGAGCCGTCCGCGGCGTACTCGCTGATCTGCGGCACGCCGCCGTACTCGACGACCGCGTTCCCGTCCGCGAGCGTCTGCATGTTGCCCTGGCTGGCGGAGAGTAGCGGCGGGTTGGGGTGCGTGTAGGCCTTCGTCAGCGTCGCCGTGTGCGTCCGCTGGTTCAACCTGATCCGCAGGGCGCGCGACTGGGCGTGGACCGGCGGGTTGGAGCCGTCGTCGAACAGCGTGATCTCCCCATCGGGCAGGACGCGGCCGTCGTGCTGCCACGCGGTCTTCGTGCCCGGCCCCATCTTGAACGAGCTCTTCAGACCGCCAAGGCGCCAGAGGATCTTGCCGCTGCCGCCTTCCAGCTGGTAGGTCGTCCAAGTGCTCCGCGCCGAGATCAGGATGTTCCCGGATTGATTGGAATCCCCACCCTCCACATCGATCGAGTTGAGGTGAAACCAGTCCCATGGCGTGCCCTTCGGAGGTGAGGTCTCGGACTCGGCGACGGCGACGTGGTCGAGGCTGTGCCATTCCCAGCGCACGAGGCCGGTTTTCATGTCGATCTCCTGCACGGCGGCGTCGACGATCGCGCCGCCCGCCGCCCCTTCCGCCGAGGAGAGGTCACAGCGGATCGGGTTGTATGCGGTGACGTAGGCGACGCCCCCGGGCTCGATCTGGAACTCGTGCAGGTCCGCCTTCAACCCGTTGCCGCCCTTGACCGTCGCGACGTGCCTGTAGCTGGAGTCCAGCACGACATCCTCGCCCTGACCAAAGCCCAGCGAGAGCACCTTCCCCTGCCAGAAGGTCAAATCGCGCCGGCCTTCGTAGCTCTGCACGTTCAGGTCCTCGGCGGTGAGCCCGCCGGAGAGCTGCTCGAACCAGACGAGCTTGCCCTGCGGCGTGAAGATCAACGGCCCGTAGGCGCCCGGGCCGGGACCGTTGGTCGTGAAGACGTCGCCCGCCGCGGGATCGCGATCGGGCGTGGTGACGCTCAGGATCGGGGCCTTGACGCCGGGCAGCGTGTCGAAGCTCTCGTAGTCGGCCGGCGAGGCCGGCGGGTTCTTGTACGCGGGCACGCTCGCCGTCGGGTAGGGCGTGTCGACGCGGAAGCCAAAGGAGACCTGCCTGCCGGCGGCGGCGCCGGTCGCAGTCGTCGCCGCCGATGCGGCGGTCGACGTCAACGCGGAGCTGCCGGCGCCGATCACGGCGTGCACGAGCACGCGCTCGCCCGGGTCAAACGGGGTGTCGGGCACGAAGCTCGCGCCATCCCCTTGCGAGTAGGCCTCGAGGCGCCCGGCGTGGGAGCCGCTCTGCTCGCCCACGACCGAGACCACGTGGATCCGCGTGGCCGCCGCGCCGAGGAAGCTGATCTGCGTCGCGGGGTTGGCCGTGTCGGCTTCCGGCGCCGGCGAGACGTCGACTGGGACCCCCGCGAGCTTGGCGCTGTGGTCGAGCGTGGACGGCAGGCACGCCGGCGAGACGCCGCTCTGGGCCGAGCCCCCCGAGCCCGATCCGCCGCAGCCGGCCAGCACGACCGCGGCCGCGACCAACGCGACGAAGGCGACCAGCGCGACGATGAGCCCGTTCCGTTTCATTCAGAGTCAACCCCGCGGGCTCCGGTGCGGAGCAGACGATCGAGTCGAGCTCGCACAATATCGTCGTAAACCGCGTGCTCCCGGCGCGGGTGCGCCGGGCGGCGCGATCTTTACCAACTTCTTCGCCCTAAGGGCCGATCTCGATAGGAACGCACGTCTGTGCCGGCCGGGGCCCTTCGCCGGGCGTCGTCCTCGCGCTCGACATGGCACCACCATGTCTTCGCGCTTGCGTCCTAGCCCCACTCGACCCCCGAGCACCCCACCCGCACGCCCCTATCGAGATAGGCCCTCGGCGACCTCGAGCACGAGCTTGCCCGTGTTCTCACCCGAGAACAGGCGCAGGAGCGTGTCGGGGAAGTTCTCCAGGCCGGTGGCGACGTCCTCGCGCGAAGAGAGCTTGCCCGCGGCGTACCAGCCGGCCATCTCGCGCAGGCCATCGGCGTAGCGGGAGTAGTAGTCGGAGATCACGAAGCCGGTCATCGAGGCGTGGTTGATCAGCAGCGACAGGTAGTTGGACGGACCGGCGACCGGCTCGGTCGCGTTGTACTGGGAGATCGCGCCGCAGATCACCACGCGCGCGTTCCGCGCCAGGCGCGCGAGCGCGGCGTCGAGGATCTCCCCGCCGACGTTGTCGAAGTAGACGTCGATCCCCTTCGGGCAGTGCTCGCGCAGGGCCGCGGCGACGTCCTCGGACTTGTAGTCGATCGCCGCGTCGAAGCCGAGCTCGTCGACGAGGTAGGCACACTTCTCGGCGCCGCCCGCGATCCCGACGGCGCGGCAGTCCTTCAGCTTCGCGAGCTGGCCGACGACCCCGCCGACCGCGCCGGCGGCGCCAGAGACGACGACGGTCTCGCCCGCGACCGGCCTGCCGATGTCGAGCAGCCCGAAGTAGGCCGTCATCCCGGTCATCCCGAGCGTGCTCAGGTAGACGGGCAGCGGCACCAGCGTTGTGTCCACCTTCTGTAGCGCGCCGGCGGGCGCGACCGCGTACCTCTGGACCCCGAGCGGTCCGGTGACGAGGTCGCCGGGGGAGAGCGAGGGATCGTTGGAGGAGACGACTTCCCCTGCGGCGAGCGCGCGCATCACCTCGCCGACGCCGACCGGCGGGATGTAGGAGCGGGCGTCGCTCATCCAGCCGCGCATCGCGGGATCGAGCGAGATCAGGAGAGTCCTCACGAGCGCCTCGCCCGCGCCTGGCTCGGGGACGGGCTCCTCGGTGTAGCGCCAGTCGCTCGGCTTCGGCAGGCCGACGGGACGGGCGGCGAGGCAGCATTGGCGGTTCACGAGGTCCATGGTCCTACCTTCCTCTGAGATAGCACGAGCGGCGCCCGCGCAGGATCAACGGTACATACTCTCTCTCGACGTGACCAAACCTCAGATCTCGATCCCCACTGTCGCCGCGATGCTCGTCGCCGCGATCGCGCTCACGCCGGCGGCGTCGGCGTCGGTGTCGGTGTCGACCGCGAAGAAGCACTCCGCCGCGCGGTCGAGGGCAGCCACGAAGGCGGACGTCGCCGCGACGAGGGCCTACATCGCGGCCGACTACGCGCTCGTGCACACGGCACGGGTCAACGTGAAGACCGGCGAAGCGGCGCTCGAAAGCCTGCGCCAGACGATCAGCGCGGAATGCCCAAAGGCGGCCGCGGCCTCGCCCGAGAACGTGGCGGCCGAACATCTGAGCAACGAGGTCGTCGGCGCGATGGGGGTCGTCTTCGTCCGCTCCGACCTTCAGGCGATCACCGCCTTCGCCGAAGCGGTCACGGGGCTGCACTGGAGCGACGGGAAGCTCACGCGGAAGGTCGTGGTCTACGCCGGCAAGCTGAAGGCGCTCGCCGCGCTCCAGGAGCCGAACGTGTGCGGCGACGTGCAGGCGTGGGCCGCGAGCGGCTACAAGACGCTGCGGCCGACCACGATCCAGTTCGACCATGCATACAGCGCAAACAACGTGGGAATCGGCGAAGTACCCGCGCGCCTGCTGGCGCCGTACGAGAGCTCGCGCGAGCGCGGGCAGCTGGCGCTGACGAAACAGTCCGAAAACGAACTCGTCGAAGCCGAAGCACGCGCCGTCGAACCCTGGTCGAAGATCCTCGACGCGCTCAATCTGCAGCCGTAATGCGCACGTGAGCGCAACGACGACCGAAGACCGCACGCACCCGAACCTGATCCTCGCCGTGCTCGCGCTCGGCGGGCTGGCCTACGCGATGCTCAGCTCGGCGGTGCTGCCGGCGCTGCCGACCTTCGAGCACGCGCTGCACGCGAGCGTCACGGAAGTCACCTGGCTGTTGACCGCCTACCTGCTCGCCGCCTCGGTCGGCACCGCGATCCTCGGGCGCCTGGGCGACATGTACGGGAAGGAGAAGATCCTCCTCTGGACACTCGTGATCCTCGCCGCGGGCACGCTCCTGTCGGCGGTGTCGAGCTCGCTCGCGGTGATCATCGTAGGCCGCTTCATCCAAGGCGCCGCCGGCGGGATCTTCCCGCTCGCGTTCGGAATCGCCCGCGACGAGTTCCCGAAAGAGAAGGTCGCCGGGAGCATCGGCCTGCTGTCGGCGATCCTCGGCGTCGGAGCCGGTGTGGGGATCGTGCTCGCGGGCCTGATCATCGAGCACCTCGACTACCACTGGCTCTTCTGGCTCCCGCTGATCCCGACGGTGTTCGCCGCGGTGGCGACGTGGCGCTTCATCCCCGAGTCTCCGGTCAAGCAACCCGGGCGCGTGAACTGGCTCGCGGCAACGCTGATGACGATCGGCATGTCGATCGTGCTGATCGCGATCTCGGAGACCACGACATGGGGCTGGGGCTCGCCGAAGACGCTCGGCCTGCTAGCCGTCGGGCTCGCCGTCACGGCCGCCTGGATCGCGGTCGAGTCCCGCAGCTCCAACCCCCTCGTCGACATGACGATGATGCGGATCAGGGGCGTGTGGACGACGAACGCCTCCGCGTTCCTGCTCGGCGCCGGCATGTACGCGTCGTTCATCGTGATCCCCCAGATCGCCCAGCTGCCGAAGAGCACCGGGTTCGGCTTCGGCGCCTCCGTCGTCGTATCGGGCCTCTACCTGCTGCCCGCGACGATCGGGATGACGATCCTCGGCCTGCTCGCCGGGCGTATCTCCGTCCGTTTCGGCTCGCGCGCGGCGCTCTTGGCTGGGACCGCCTTCAGCGCCGCGTCGTTCGCGCTGCTCGCCGTCGCGCACAGCCATCCCTACGACCTGCTGATCGCCGCCGGGCTGCTCGGGGTCGGCGTCGGCCTCGCCTTCGCGGCGCTCGGCAACCTGATCGTGCAGGCGGTCTCCCCCCACCAGACGGGCGTGGCGAGCGGCATGAACACAGTCATGAGAACGCTCGGCGGCGCGCTCGGCGGCCAGCTGTCGGCGACGTTCATCGCCGGGCACACGATCGACGGACTGCCGGCCGTCACGGGCTTCACCGAGACCTTCTGGATGGCGACCGGCTTCCTGCTCATCTGCCTGCTCGCGGGCATGCTCGTGCCGAAGGCCGGCTCGGGAACCGCGGCGGAGACGGGACACCGATCGCTGGAGGGGGAACTGGCCGAGGGGACGATCGGGATCGCGGCGACAGAGGGCGCGCAGGCCTGATCCAGGCATGAGTGCTCCGGACTCGAGCGCTTAGCGCCGGCTCCGCCGAGCGCGACCTGCGCTCGGCGCCTTGCTCTAGTGTCAGCCCCGGCAATGCTCGCCTCGATCCCCAGCCCGTCGGCCAACGGGCTCCACGTCGGCCCGCTGTCCTTCCACTTCTACGGCCTCTGCTACGTCGTCGGCATCACCGCCGCGGTGATCCTCACCCGCAGGCTGTGGCGCGAAAAAGGCGGCGACCCGGACCTCGTCTATACGGTCGCGCTGTGGGGCGTGCCCGCAGGCATCATCGGCGGGCGGCTCTACCACGACGTGACGAGCTGGAACGAAGTCCAGCACAACTGGTACGGGTGGCTGGCGATCTGGCAGGGCGGCCTCGGGATCTGGGGCGGGATCGCCGGGGGCTTCCTCGGCGGTCTGATCCCACTGCGCCAGCACCGAGTGAGCGTCACCAGGTTCATGGACGCCGTCGCCCCGGGGCTGCTCGTCGCGCAGGCGATCGGGCGGGTCGGCAACTACTTCAACCAGGAGCTCTTCGGCGGCCCGACGAACCTCCCCTGGGCGCTGCAGATCAGCCCCGCACACCGGCCGACCGGATATCTGGGCTACGCGACCTTCCACCCGACCTTCCTCTACGAGCTGATCTGGGACCTGGCGCTCGCCGCCGCGCTCGTCTGGCTGATCCGCCACCGGCAGATTCGGGCGCCGGGCATCTTCGCGCTGTACGTGACCGGCTACTCGGCCTTCCGCATCTTCGAGGAGCTGCTCCGCGTCGACCCCGCGCACCACATCCTCGGCGAGCGCCTCAACTTCTGGGTCGCGAGCCTGCTCACGCTCGCCGGCTTCGCCTGGTTCCTCTACACGCAGCGCGCCGGCCGCACGGCCGCCGGGCAGGCTCGAGAACCGCCGCTGACGGAGCCCCCGCAGGGCGATATCGCGTAGCTCATCGCATCAGCGTGGATCGTTAGTCACTGCTCGCGGCCTTCACGAGCCGGTCGGCCCGGCGCTGCGGCGCGGAGTCGGCGGGCGGCGAGCTCGTCTTCTTGGAAAGGCAGCTGGTCGATGACGCCCGCCTCTGCGAAGGCGCGCTGGACGAACCGAGGCCCGGGAATCAGCACGAAGCCGTGTCCCTGCCGTTTGCAGAGACGGCAACGGAACCCGATCACCGCCACCCCGAGTGGATCTATGTGCGTCAGTTGACGGAGGTCCAGCGTGATGCTAGTGACACCCTCTTCGAAAAGACGTTCGATCTCCACTTCGAGGGTGTGCGCAGAGCGATGTGTCAACTCGCCCGTGAGGATCAGCGTGTGCATCCAGATGCTCACGTTCTCCGACAGCGGGTGGGTCTGGTTTCGAGTGGGCCATGCTCGCGTGTTCCTGTCGAAGGCGGTATTCCCGTCGCAGGCTGTGTCGGCGCGCATCACGACGAGCCTTGTCGTGCCCTCGTTTAGTGTGTTGATACTTCCCTTAGACGTCGTCGGATGACGTTCCATCGCGTACGGCTCCTTCCAAAGAGGCTTCGAATTGATTCCCGAGGCCTGGACCATGAGATCCAGGCCAAAGCGAAACGACCGGGAGGAGCTAGCCCGGCCGCTCTGGGATCAGAACGAAGGACGCCGTGAGCCACGGCTGAAACGAAAGTCGCAGGCGACGCATCGCGAGCGGGGCACCCCGCAGCAGGTGACCCGCGAACGTCGGGAACCCGGAGAGCCCGATACCGGCGCCGCCCCCGGCCGCGCCGCCGAAGGTCCCACTCGGCGTGGGCCTGGGCGGCGGGCCGATCGGGCCGCTCCCACCAGGGGAGCCACCGGAGCGGCCACCCGCTCGCGCACCCGTACTCGAAGTCGCGCCCCTGGACAAATCGTCGACCAAGGCCGCAGACGCCGAGAGAAGGCGTAGACCATCCAGCTTGCCGGCCGTGTCGGTCAGGGACGAGCCCAGGCCGCCGAGCGCGCGATTGAAGTTCTCAGCGCGCTGCGCGGCGATCATCCTCCGCGCAAGCGCCGCGGCATCGGCCGAGCTTGTGGCTGAGATCGTCTGGCTCTCCCCAGAGATAACCGGGAAGGTCGCCGTGAGCTGTCCGTTCGGAGCGCTCGATACTTCCGGGCCGACCGCGGCCGCTGGGTTATTGGCCGGCGCCGCGTCCTGCCCAGCCGTGGCGGTTACTTGCATTGCTTCCTCGATCGATTCGGCGACGGGGGCTTCCTTGACTTCCTTGGCCGGTTCGGCGGCCGGTGCTTCCTTGACTTCTTTGCTCGGTTCGATCGGAGGCGAGGCTTCCGGCGCCGGCTCAACGACAGGTTCGGCGGGAGGCGAGATTTTTGGCGCGGGCTCAACGACCGGCGCCACCGGAGACGAGGGTTCCGGAGCCGGTTCGGCGGCCGGCGCCGATGCTTCCGGAGCTGGTTCAGCGGCCGGCGGCGGCGATACTTCCGGATCTGTTTCAGCGGCCGGCGGCGGCGATACTTCCGGAGCTGGTTCAGCGGCCGGCGGCGGCGATACTTCCGGAGCAGGTTCAGCAGCCGACGCCGCGCGGGCACTCCCGGCGAGGAGGAGGATCCCCAGCAGCACCAGGATGGCCACGCTCGCACAGAGGGGGCCTCTGGCGGGAAGCCGAGCGATCCGAAACATGTTGCCGCTGCCAGTCATCGCCAGCCACCCGCGCGAAAGGCCTCGTCGGGAGGGTCGAAGCGGAACTGCTCGCCGGCGTGGTCTGTGGGCGCCACCTGGCGCTCGGCGAGCCGGCTCGCCGCGAGCCATTTGGTCAGGCCGAGGGCACTATCGCGATCGCTGAGCGCGGCGATGCGACAGATGCTCAATCCGAGCATCGCGACCGCTACCACCAAAGCACTTGCGATCAGAACAAAGAGCATCGCTACCTAAGGCTACGCAATCGAGAAGGTGTGCGCTACACCTCGTAAGGTGTGCCCCCCGACCTGCTTTGGCTCACTACACCTCAGAGCCGACGGGGAGACTCGAACTCCCGACCCCTTCATTACGAGTGAACAGTCAAACGGGCAATTTGCCCTGCAAATGCGCACTTTTCGCGTTTTGTCGCGGTCCCGTTACCGCACCGTTACCGCAGATTTGCTCAGATCGTGCATTCCGCGCGACGCTCGCAAGAGGTGTTCTCAGGAGCCCCGCAGCCCTCACTCGAGGTGAGGCTCGTAGCCTCGCCTACGGCACGCGGTCCTTCCGCATAGGGCCGGGTTATGGCCACGCCGCCTGCCGCGCGCTAGCAAGATCCGCAAGGGCATCAGCGGATCTTGCTCGACAGTTTCTCGTGGGTGTTTTCTCAGGTCCACGCTCGCGTGAGCGCCATCTGCTGAGCACCGGTGAGGCTGCTGCCGAGCTGGGCGTCCATGAGCGGACGCTTCGCCGCTACCTCTCCAGCGGTCAGCTGCGCTACCGGCGATTGCCCGGCGGGCACTACCGGATACCGGTCGAGGCGATCGAGGAGTTCTGGCGAGCCAACGATGCCGATGGATCCACACCTGCTCGCCGTCGCGGCACTTCGTCCCGTCGCGAGGTCCGAGCGGCGGCGACGGGCGGCGGCGGCAAGCGATCGCGTCGTCCCTCGCTTGGGAGCACTGCCGAGCAGGCGTCCTATGACCTATCGCCGCAGCGCCTGCAAGCGCTGCGAGAGGAGTACCGATGAGTAGACCGTCCCCCGTTCCCCACCCCCACGCTCGAGGACCGCTCAATGGCTAAGCCATGGCGGAAGAAATCGCTCTGGCCAAGGGTCGCCAAGAACGGGCGCAAGTCCTACCTCGTCGGCTTCTACGACCACGAATCGATCGAGCGGACCAAGACCTTTGGGTCCGCGAGAGCAGGCCGCACATGGATGGAGGACTACTGCACGGCTGAGCGGAGAGGAATCGAAAGCCTACGTCGGTTCTTGCTCGATCTCGACGCGACGGAGGCCAATGCAGTCGACGCGCGCACGATCGGCGAGGTCGTCGAGCTTTACTTCGCCCTGGACGCTGACCCCAGTATCGAGAGTGGTCTCGCCCCCACGACGTTTGCCCGGTATCGCACTACAGCGAACTGCCATATCCTCGGCAAGCCACTCCATACACCCGCCAACAAGCCACTTCCGCCAGCCCGCTACGCGCTGGCGCTCGCGTCTCAACCGGCGGCGCGATTCAACGAGCCCGACGCGCCGAGAACCTGGCGCGAGGAGATGCGCTCGGCCGGCGTGCACCAACCCACCCGCACGAAGAGCTGGGCGGTGTTGTCCTCCGCCCTGAGCTGGGCTGCCGGCTCGCGCATCGTCCCCGAGGTCCAAACCAATGGCTGCCTGCTCGCCAACGAGCGCAGCATCAGCAGACGCCGCTCGGCGCGCCGGGGCGGCACGGGACGGGCCGCTTCTGGGCGCCGTCGCGGATCGCGGGTGCCCAGCTGGGCACTCTCACCCCAGGCGGTAGAGGCCATCCGCGACCAGATGCTGCTGCGAGTCACCGACCGGGATTCGATCTTCGCGGAGCGCGACGCCGCCATCGTCAGTCTCCAGTACGGCCTCGGCGCCCGCAATCAGGAGGTGTGGGGAATGCGTTGGATGTCGTTGAGTCTCGGCTTCGCCGAGGTGGTGGAGGTCGTTTCCGGGGGCCAGCTCGATGAATGGGGCAAGACCGAGCACAGCACCCAAAGGCGGACGGCGACCCCGAGCATTCTCGCGCTGGACATGGAGCGATGGCGTGCCGCTCTAAGGCGCTGGGGTCATCCGGCGCGCGACGTCGACTTCATCATCCCCGGGGACCTCGCCAGCGCTCGATATGGAGTGCGAGAACAGCTCGGAGCCTGTCATTTCTCCGCGAGCCAGGCGCAGAAGTGGGGGCCAAAGTATTTCAACCCCGCGGTCAAGAAGGTCGCCGAACAGGCGGAGCTCGCGGGGATCGCGGGCGCGACCCCCTACGCGTTGCGGCGGGGCGGCATCTCCCTGCGGCTTCGAGCCGAGGATGCGCAGACCGTCGCCAAGGAGTGCGGGACGAGCCTGCAAATGCTTGATGCCCATTACGCGTTCGCGATTGACGATCTGCGGAGATTCGGCCCGCGCCCAGTTGATGTCGAGTGGCGCGAGGCGCGCGCGGCGCGGCACGGCGGCGCGCCAGAACGCCCCCGCCTGCGCGTGGTCGCTTGAGCTTCACGCGTGTCCGCGCCGACGTTGGCTTGCTCGCACTCCCGGGCCGAGCGGCCTCGCGGCTCCCCGCC